>Ga0209344_10000867_pt1 | contig 45384 bp, 39 predicted proteins | sample Cruoilmetagenom6_FD_187293 | JGI IMG/M metagenome (GOLD analysis project Ga0209344, IMG submission 187293) | Oil polluted marine microbial communities from Coal Oil Point, Santa Barbara, California, USA - Santa Barbara Oil Seep Sample 6 (SPAdes)... | ecosystem: Environmental > Aquatic > Marine... | reverse complement strand
GAATGTTTTTGCCGCAAACCTTCGCCCGGCATGTTGCTGAAAGCCGCTGAAGATTTGAAGGTTCCCCTCAAGGAAGTATGGATGGTGGGCGACGCCGCCCGCGACGTGCGCGCAGCCAGGGCCGCAGGCGCGCGCCCTGCTCTGGTGCTAACCGGGCATGGACATGAGACACTCAATGAATTAAAAACCAGCTCCGAATTCTCCAGGTTGGGCGTATACAGAAATTTGCTGGATTTCGCTGATGCCTGCATAGATAAGCGGTTAATTCAATGAGGTTTTTCAATCTATTCCCTTGTTGGATAACCACTATTTACCCATAGTATCAATACACCCATTTCCTTATTGGTGGAGGTTAACAATGGCAGATCTGGATCCTTTGATTAATCAATGGTATCTCGATATGGAACATGATGCTCTGTTTTATGTCGTGGCGATGGATGAACAGGAAGACAGCGTTGAGATTCAATTTTTTGACGGCAACATTGACAAGATCCCGCTGAACTACTGGTATCTTATGAATATCGAACCCGCGGAACCACCCGAAGACTGGACAGGAGCCCTGGAAAAAGTCGACGCAGATGATGCGGATTTCGATGAGGCCGAATTCTCCGATGAGCCGTGGTCGGATGAAGACGAGGAGGAGGAAGATGATGACAGGAGTGATTAGGATGAAACACGGGACGCCGATGAGTCTTAACGATCCGTTGCACTACATTTAAGCGGTGTTGTCGATCCACCGTTCCTGGAACCATGGGCAATCCGGCTCTGTCATCTGGGTGGACCTGTTCAACCCCAGCGCCGAAGAACGGCGCAAGGTTGAACAGGAATTTAGCGTAATGCTTCCATCAATGAAAGCCATGCGTGAAATTGAAGCGTCCAGCCGTTTATTCCAAAAAGATGGCGTGGTCTATATGACTTCCCTGATGGCAAGCCAGAGGGATCATCCAGCAGAAGTTACCATGGTGGGATTTATCCTCAAGGAAGACATGCTCATTACTCTACGCCATATGGATTCTCTACCCTTTCAGCGGCTGCATACCCTTTTAAGTGAAATATCCCATTCCTTTGCTTCAGGGCTGATGGTCTTTGTCACCCTGCTCGAAGGCATGATAGATCATCTTGCCGACATTCTCGAAGCTTGCGCCGACGATCTGAACCAGATCTCGGCGCTTACATTCTCCGCTTCCGCCCAGGAAATGACCAGTCATTCTCCTTACAAGCAGGTGCTTATGCACATAGGACAAAGAGGCAACCAGGTTTCCCAGATCAACGAAAGTCTGTTTAACCTGGAACGCATAGTCACCTTTATTCCTAAAACCGAAATATTCTTGCCTCATACCAGAAACCAGGAGGACAAAAATCAGCCGTCAAACCGCTCGATGATGCCAAGGTTCAAAACCCTGCGCAGAGATGTGCTGTCATTGCAGGAATACAGCGTCTTTCTCTCGGGAAAACTGACGTTTTTGCTCGATGCTACACTGGGTTTTATCGGTATCGAACAAAACGCCACCATCAAGATTTTTTCCGTTCTGGCAGTAATATTCATGCCGCCAACACTGATCGCAAGCATCTATGGCATGAATTTTGGTTTCATGCCTGAACTGAATTGGCCCTGGGGTTATCCTTTGGCTATCACGATCATGACTTTTTCGGCTTTACTCACCCACCGCTATTTCAAACGGCGCAACTGGCTGTAAACACCAGATCCCTTGATCGACAAACCGCCAATATAGATGCATCCATACAGATCACCGGAAGGAGAAAAACGAAGGGATGTGACAATTACGGCGGGTGGCTCTATCCAGATTATTTCGCAATTTCGCGAGCACTGATTAATCAGATTTTTATTAATTCGTGCTCGCGAAACTCTATACCAGGTTCGATATCCTCGTGTGTACTATATCAACGCTTTGGGCGCTGCAGAAACCCAGGTCTTGAGTAACCTGGCAGGTTGTTAAAAAACGTTATGAGCGTAGCCAAGTCGAGGCAAAAACAGGCGGGAAATCGGAGTTTACACGGTGTAAATGCGCATAAGGAGCCTGTTTTTAAAGAAGAATTTGCAAGTACAATAGTTTTCAACAGCCTGCTAGAAACGTATGCCTCCTCCCATGCGAATATGGCGAATTTCCAGATCATCGACTGGTATCCGATTGCCTTCGCGATCCTCAAAATCCGGATCGCTAATGACGCCATATTTAACATCGAAAAAGGCAAACCAGCGCTGACTGACATCAAACAGCGCGCCTGCCTGAATCGCCCAGCCAATTTCAGTGCCACCATCGAGTTCCACGATATCGACAGCCTGGCTTTCTACTTTGTTATCATCTGCAAGAAAAGCGATAATGGCGCCAATACCGATATAAGGACTGATCAGCTTCTCCGGCATGAAGGTATAGATACCGCTGATACCGATAGGCAGGATATCCGGCGCCAGGATTTGGATATTAGCTGTTTCTGTATTATCACCGGTCAGCACATTATCCAGTCCGGCATTTTTCACCAATATATTCGGGAAACCCACATCAAGCTGAGCTTGAATACCCCAATGATCGGTAAACTTGTATCCAAGATGCCCGCCCAACGAGATGGATGGATTGTCTTCCTCTATAGTATTATGCGCTGTTTCTGAAAAGGCATCCACTCCTACCGGCACATCGCCGAGCAGAGGAAATGTGATATATAGAAAGGTTTGCGGCGGAGGGCCATCATATCCCCAGGGATAATCCCCAGGCAAGGTATAAGTAGGGGTGAAAACACCGCCGCTGATTCCGAGATAAAACTCCCGCGCCAGTGGCCCGGCAGCATGGCTATTGAAAGTCAATCCGTATAAACCACACACCGAGAATATAAAAATGAATATTCTGGGGTGCAGAACATTTTTCCATCGCTTTTTGGGATCAAGAGGATGGCATGAAATCATAGTGGCCACGGCCTGACGGGCGTTTTCCATGTGGCTGATCGTCCTTGTAGTATTCACTGATCCTGGGTTCATTAGGGAACCTCTGATCAAGTCTGGGCGAAAGTGATTGTGGTTCATTATGTTTCAGATTCGAGACGTAAATCGTGCGTAATAGCAGGGCTATTGCGGAGATTTACAACAAAGAAGCTGGACATAAGCGCCGCAAGAACCGAGTTCATGACTTAATCAGAGATTCCTTAGCACCGATCAAATACCAAAACCGATACCAAAGCGCATATGTCGCACTTCAAAATTATCCACATCCACCTTGATCCCGGTTTTATCATCAATGTCCGGACTCTCGATGCGTCCGTATTTCATATCAAAATAACCGTACCAGCCGCCGCCAAAATCGAGTTTAACGCCCCCATGCGCGGCGAAGCCAAGTTCAACACCGCCATCAAGCACCAGCACATCGCTAGCCGGGCTCTGGGCGCGCCGATTATCCAGCAAGGCGATCATGGGACCGAAACCGACATAAGGACTGATGCGACTTGCAGGCATAAAAGTGTATACGGCGCTCATGGTAATGGGCAGCAAGCTCGGCGGCATCACTTCTACATTGATGGTTTCAGCATTTCCAGGTATTACATCTCGCAGGATATACAGTCTTTGGATATCAATTTCCGGCAAGCCCAGATCCAACCCGAGTTCTGCCCCCCAATGCTGGGTGAACTGATAACCCACCACCCCCCCGAGAGAAACCATGCTCCGGTTTTCTGGTGATATCTGATAAGAATCAGTGCTGCTTGAGGTAAGCGGCAACACCACCTGGATGTCGCCAACCAGTGGCAGCGAGATAGTCAGATCGATATCCAGCGCAGATGCCGGACCATCCAGATCGCGCTGATCGGCCTGAAGGTTGACGTCAAACTTGGGGCCAAAAATCCCGGCGCCAAAGTTGATATAGATATCTCCTGCTACTGGACCGGCTGAATTCGCATCAGAGATGAAAATCCACATCAACCCAATCAGCATAAACGCTCCGACACCACGCCGGGAACGAACGGAGATAATAGCAGTCATTCGAGTTCGAGCAATTGTGCTGCCAACACCTTTGCCCCATGCATAATGCTGGAGCATAGGCATGCATGATCTTCCCTGATTCATTATAGGTTGAACTTCCCTGATGTATTAACCTAAGAAATACCTTGATCCATAGGATCTAATATCAAACATAACCCATCATGGGCATCAAAAAACAAAACATTACGTAATTACATGAATTTTTTTATTCTTAATACAAAATCCGCAATACGGCTGCCAATAATTTGCCGCTTTAATCAATCGTTACAATGATAGCGATCGTACCGGAACAATGGGGAATTTTCCAGTCAAACAATTTGATTGATCGTTAGTCCATGCCAGTTATTGCAATAATTACAATAACTGCAACTATAGTATCCATATTACACAAGTCAAACTTATTCATATGCTATTTTATGGCTTGAACAGATTTTGTAATACGCATTGATGCAATGTCATTGCTTTAGGGAACATCTGAACAAGTCATAAACTCGGTTCTTGCAGCCCTTAATGTCCAGCTTCTTTGTTGACAATCTCCGCAATAGCCCTGCTAGTGCGGAGATTGTCGCCTCGCATCTGAATATTAATGAATCAGCTTCGCCCAGACTTGATCAGAGGTTCCTTAGTTGCTGTAGCATCCTCGTTAATCAAGGCGATGGCGAGCCTGGCTCGGAGAAATCCGCGCATCCTGTTTGCCAGCCTGACTAAAAAGAAAAACCATTAACGCCAGTGAGCGCCACCTCACAACAAAATAGGGAACATTGATTTGCGATCCACGCCCAACCAATGATAAAATGAGTGGTTCAATTATAAACGACTGTGGAGTTCGTAATGTATGCGGTGATCAGCAGCGGTGGAAAACAATACCGTGTTCAGGAAGGGCTACGGCTCGATATAGAAAAAATCCCGGGAGAAGCAGGGGATGAAATCTGTTTTAACCGTGTCCTACTCATCGGTGGAGATGCCTCGAAACCCGCTATTATGGGAACACCATGCGTGGAAGGCTTCAAAGTACTCGGCACCATCGAGGAACAGAAGCGCGGTGAAAAAATCAGTATCATCAAATTCCGCCGACGCAAACATTATCGCCGTCAACAGGGACACAGGCAATATTATACCCGCGTTAAAATCACACAAATTGCCCCCCTGAACGCAGACGATAACTGAGAGCATCTACCAGTTTATACGGTTCGGCACACCCGAACTCGAAACCGGGATAACGCCTTTTGCATCGTTGGTCGGTTCAGAATAACAAGAGGAATAGATTATGGCACATAAGAAAGCCGGTGGCAGCACCCGTAATGGTCGCGATTCGGAATCGAAACGTCTGGGTGTCAAACGATTTGGCGGCGAAGTGGTGCGGGCAGGCAACATCATTGTGCGCCAGCGCGGCACCCGCTTTCACCCCGGAGACCACGTCGGTTGTGGCAGAGACCACACTTTGTTTGCATTGAAAGACGGACGGGTTGTATTCACACGCCGCGGCTCCAAACAGGTGCGTAGCGTAAGCATTGAAGCCCTCTGACCTCAATGCTCCCTACCCACCTCTGTGGTTCTTCGTGGCTCAGACAGGGGTGGCGGCGACTCCCGCGGGGCTTTTTAGGGCTTAGGGTCGCTTTGGCAGGCATGGCGAACGCAATAAGACCCATCAGCGCAAGCGTTGGCTGTGCATTTAATTCTTATGTTGCGTGCTTGCTTCCATTTCCAGCTAAAAAGGATTTAACCTAAGGAATCTCTGATCAAGTCTGAGCGAAGCTCAGGTGCGATTCATTATGTTAAGATCCTCGGGATAAATTGCGCGTAATAGCAGGGCTATTGCAAAGATTTACCACAATGAAGCTGGACATAAGGGACACAAAAGTCGAGTTCATGACTTGTTCAGATGTTCCCTAAAGGCACGGGGCTTTATGTTGTCATCCTCGCGCAAACATTTTCGCCCAGGATTATTGCGGATCGTTGCCCACAACTTCAACCATGGACTCCCATACGGGATCAAGCTCAATGCGTTGTGCCATAGCCAAATTCATACGTATGAACCCATCCTGATCAATCAACAGGATATAACGGATACCCATTTTCCTGGCTATCTGTTGCCATTTATCAGTACCCGCAACGAACAGCGCCGTCGCTGCCGCATCCGCGGAAACTCCATCGTCATGCACAACCGTGACCGATCGACTGGTCTCTACAGGGTAGCCGGTTGTTGGATCCAGTATATGATGGTAGCGCTTGCCTTTATACTCAAACTTTCGTTCGTAATCGCCTGATGTAAAAATACTTTCCCCCTCATGCAGCTCCAGCATGCCGATGATGCCTTCTCCACGCGGATTACGGATGGCGATACGCCAGGGGCGGTCAAAATGTTTACCGATCACCCGCAAATCACCCCCAGCATTGACAATCGCGTGTTTGATACCCTGATCGCGTAGCTGTTCTATCGCCAAATCGACAATATGCCCTTTGGCATAAGCTCCCACATCGAACCATAGCCCCTGGGGCGCGCATAATTCCCCGTTATCGATTTCAACATCGCCCATACCCGGAACAGGCAGATATGCTCCAATCGCTTTATCGTCCGGGGGTTTTTTGGGTATGGATATCTCTATTTGATCGAAACCCCATAAATGCACCAACCGTCCGATGGCTGGATTAAAATAACCCTCACTTTCCAGTGATAATCGACGACCGAGTTCTAACATGCTGGCTGTGGCGTCGGTAACATGGACGCAGGTCTGATGCTCAAGTTTTTGATTTATTTGCCCGAGTTCCCCATTGCCCCAAGACCACCAACGCTGACCCATATTTTTGATCATCGTAGACGTTTCCTGGCTTGCCTGTCTGGCGGTAACTTGAGAAACGTCGGCAATATTGATTGTAACTTCCGTACCCATAGCCATGAATTGATGGCTATAGACTTCAGCATCTTCCCGACGGTCGCAGCCGAAACACAGGCACGCAAGCATAAACGCCAACACCGGGGAAAAAGGTTGACGCATTAGTAGAACCAATCCATAGCGTAAACGAGAAGCGCCGAACTTACGATCATTCCTGTCGCAATCGCTTTATACTGCGCCGCATCTATTGGCAAAACAGAATCCTTAAGGAGCCTCTGATTAAGTCTGGACAAAGCTTAGGTGCGATTTCTTATGTTCAGTTTCGTTAGCCGGGCTATTGCACAGATTGTCAACAATGAACCGGGCATAAGGGACGCAAGAGCCAAGTTCATGACCTTGTTCAGAGGTTCCCTCCCGGGGTGGGTTCAAAGCGCAACAAATCGAAGCCTAAGCGGCTACTCAACGCCATCATATGTATGCCGTTTTTTTAAGATTCGGCAATGATTGCGAGAGATTGCAGCTTTGAACCCGAACAACCAATCAGAATCGGTATCCCACCGACAACAGTAATACCCAGGGATCGATATCCACACCCACTTCAAGCGTATCCTGTCCCGTATTGATCTCCGCGTCGGTATCCAGATTGAAATAATAGGCTTCAAACCCAAAAATAAACCGCTCATAATTGATATCCAGCCCCATCACCACTGCCGGAGCTACGGAATCATCCAAAGAGATATCTGCCTTCCCTCCCAGAGCCTCTTTCAGGCTTGTTGAGGCATCTTCATCGAAAAACGTCGTATAATTGATACCCAACCCAATATGCGGCTGTATCTTGGACTGAGCCGACATGGGAAAGTACTGCAATGTAACGGTCGGCGGTAAATGTTTAACCGAACCGATCTCACCAAGCGCGCCCAGCGAACCCTCGCCTTTCAGATCATGCTCAAAAGGCAGCGCCGCCAGAACTTCAATCGCGAATTTGTCATGCACAAAATAACTAAAATTAAAGCCCAGATTATCGCTGGAATCGACTCCAACTCCGCTGCCTGGGATAGTTGAAACCTCACCGCTTTTATCACCCGCTTGCACCGACGCCCAGCCTGCGCGGACAAGAAGGTCTCCGCGTTCATAAGCGTAAGCATTCAAACTCATCAGCCCCAGAAAAACCAATGGTAAAAATTGCCCTAACTTCTTCATTATCAGACCCCCTGTAAATTTTATTTTTTATTTAGCAGAATTTCAGATTAAACATAACATACCTGCATGAATAAGCCATCAAACGCATCAATCTTAACGAACAACACCTTGGTTGAAAGAAGTTCAGCCCAACTTCTTGAATTTTCGCGATTTTATTTTATCATAGTGAAACTATTGCGAACAATTCCAAAGATTTAAACCATCAGGATTGATAGAATTTTGCCGCATCCTGTTACTTGCTTTTCCGCTTGAGTCGCTCATGAAATGATGATAATCAGTGAACAGGAATTAAAAAACAGAATTGAGGCGGCTTTATTCAGAACCGCCCAGTGTCTGCCCATGGAAAGGTTGATAGCGCTTTTTAATGAAAGCGATCACGTTGCGTCGCACGATATCGAAAAAGCACTGGCCCTCCTGGGTGAAGACTATCATGGCCGAAGCCTTGAAGTAGTGTATCTCGCAGGCGGATGGCGAATTCAGATCCGCGCCTGCTATGCTGCCTGGGTGAATCAAGCGCTTGAGCACAAGCCGGTGCGTTATTCCCGGGCGCTTCTCGAGACATTAACCGTAATCGTGTATCGTCAGCCTGTCACCCGAAGTGAAATTGAGCATATTCGCGGCGTCAGCCTTCACCCCCGGCTGATTCAAACTCTGCTCGAGCAAGGATGGATCGAGGTCGCCGGACATAGAAAATCGCCCGGATGCCCGAGTCTTTACGGCACCACGCTGACTTTTCTTGATCATTTCAACCTGCGTAGCCTTGATCAGTTGCCTGATTTTGACAGCTTCTCCAGCCAGAGTTTCGCTCCAGAAGCGCCCCAATCTGCTGAAAAGCTCACGATTACCCCCTCCGCCGATGAACCATCGAACCAGACATAAGGATTTCAACCCGCGCGCCAGGCACGCCGTTTATAAGCCCTGCTTAAGACTTGCTTCCATGAATAGATCCAGTTGACCATCGAGTACCGCCTGCACGTTACTGGTCTCAACCCCGGTGCGCAAGTCCTTGATACGCGACTGATCCAGGACATAGGAGCGAATTTGCTGCCCCCAGCCGATATCTGATTTTCCGGCTTCCACTTCCTGCGCAGCAAGCCGTTGTTCCTGCTGTTCCAGTTCATACAGACGGGCATGCAATTGTTTCATGGCGCTTGCCCGGTTCTTATGCTGTGAACGATCATTCTGGCATTGCACCACGATTCCTGTCGGAATATGGGTAATCCGCACTGCACTTTCTGTCCGGTTGACGTGTTGCCCCCCCGCGCCACTGGCACGGTAAACATCGATGCGCAAATCCTTGGAGTTAATTTCAATATCCGCCTGCTCTTCTAATTCAGGGGAAACGAAAACCGAAGCAAATGAGGTATGGCGACGATTCCCGGAATCAAACGGCGACTTCCGAACCAGACGATGCACACCCGTTTCCGTGCGCAGCCACCCATAAGCATATTCCCCACTCACCAGGATGGTCGCATTTTTGATGCCGGCAACTTCACCCGTGTTCATATCCTGTACTTCGACCGCAAAACCATGGCTTTCCGACCAGCGCAAAAACATCCGCAACAGCATCTGCGCCCAATCCTGGGCTTCCGTCCCCCCTGATCCAGCCTGAATGTCAACGAAAGCATGACAGCCATCCTTGGATCCGGAAAACATGCGTTTGAATTCCAAGGCTTCAAGCCGCCGGGTCATGGCCATGACATCCTGATCAATACTTGCCTGGGTTTCCTGATCATTCTCTTCGCGAGCCAGTTCAAGTAAATGGCGTGCATCCTCACATTGATAGGTCAGGCCATCAAGTTCATCCACCGTTTTCTGCAGAATTGACTGTTCCCTGCCCAGCTTTTCCGCCACTTCGGCATCTTCCCATATCTGAGGCTGTTGCAACTCACGTTCAACTTCCTGCAACCTTTCTTTTTTGCTATCGTAGTCAAAGATACCCCCGAAGCAATTCGATTCGATGTTTCATCTCGCTGATACGATCCGACAGCGGTGCGATCAATTCAACCATAATATTCTCCTGTGCCTATGGGGTGTTGGATGCACTAAAATTCAAAGTTTCCCATAGATTGACCATGCTTTAATTATTATAATGTTTATAATCTGCTATGGTAAGGGGAGGGGCTTTATAACGTGATTCAACAAAGTCGAGAGTTTAACTCATGTATGAGTACCTACACCCATTACTGCCTGGGTGTAAAATCGTGATATAGATTTCAAATTTTGTACAATATCTGCCGCTGATATATCATGTAAATTAATCATTGGCAAAAAATGAGAATCACCAACATTTCCTATTGAAAAGGGGACAACATGAATAGAAAAATGCAGCAATTACGCACGATTTCCTCGTTCGCGTTCTTGTTAACCATTCCTGGACTGGTTTATTCGGCCGTTGAGGACAATCGCTGGTATGTCACCGGCATGGGTCGTTATATATTTGATACCGAATCAATCCATCTGGATGATGAAAGCCTGGGCGCTTCTTTTGGTATCGGTAAAATGCTAACGCCGTATTTGAACCTTGAAATGCAGATATATGGCAATAATATTGATCAGGAAGGGGGGAACGACCAGATCCAACAACGGGGCGTAGGATTGGACCTGATGCTATTCCCGATTCGCTCCAAATTTATTTCTCCTTATGTGTTGCTGGGCATGAATCATCAAGAAACGGAATATGCTGGATTTGATGCCCGCAATCCCACCCTTGAAACTGGATTGGGCTTTTTGAGTCCGCTCAATGATTATGGCGTGTCGTTCCGCGCCGATCTTCGCTACCGCTATGACCCACAAAATGAACCCGGCAAAGGAAACGCTGATTTCGATGACTGGATGCTCAACTTCGGCTTATTGGTTCCGATTGGCCAAAAGCCCACCGAAACTCAAGTGGCTGCCGAAGAAGCCGATGACTACTTATGGCCCGCGGAAACCGTTGAAGCGGAAGTGCTCGACAGCGACGGCGATGGAGTTCCGGATGATCTTGATGCCTGCCCCGGCACCGAACCCAATATCATGGTCGATGCTGCCGGCTGTCCGATATCCATGATCATCGAACTTCCAAGCATTCACTTTGCTTTCGATTCGGATAAACTCACAGAGACCGGAAAAATCAAGCTTGACGAAGTAACTGCCATGCTTGAAAAAAATCCATCGGTCACCGCCATCGTTGCCGGGCATGCCGACAGTACCGGGCCTGCCGCCTATAATGTGGAACTCTCGCGGAGGCGCTCTGAATCCACCCGCCAGTATCTGATTAGCCAGGGAATTGATGCAGAACGCATGTCAATCATGGCTTACGGAGAGACCCGCCCAGTCGATACCAACGAAACCAAAGAAGGACGCACGCACAATCGCCGCGTCGAATTTGAAATAGAATAAGCCTTGACAGCGAAGTGCGGCATGCCGCACTTCGCTGTATTATTAACCAGAAACCTTTGCACAGTTCTCATGCTGCGTTAAAAATGTGCTCGATCGGTCATTTACTCCAGCAAACTCCCTTCTCTGCGTACACTTTTGCCTTGCCTGAAAACCTTATCATCTCTCGGGCAAAGTCTCTAACCAACACCCGCCAGACCGAGATGAAAGCGGGAAACTCGCTATCACAGAACGGCGATTGAAATTATTCAAGCGCCGATGATCCTGTGCACACACCTGATCATAAAGATTAATTCGACGCACAAAAACACCTTCAAAGGCGTCATGGTTGCAAATATTTTTTCCGCCGGAACATAGAAAAAAGTGATTTAGGACGCTGATTCACCCATCGCCATCCATTCAACGGCCACACCTCAATCACATCCACGCGGTTCTCTTGCAAAGCATTCCACGACAGCTGGAGCAGCTCCAGCAACGGGCTGTGGAAATGTGAGGAATGCGCGTACATTCTTTCCAGTTGCAACGCTTGACTAACGATACACCCAACCGCATCGGGCGCTATGGACGGAAGTCTGCCGTGAGATAAAGGCATGTAACGGATTCCTGCTGCATCTGCCATTCCACGAATAAACCATGCGTCATCATCCGCTAGAAGCCAACTAATGGGAATCGGTGGTTCCGGCTTTTCCACCAGTGGCGCTCCTCCCCAGAACCAGAACCCATCTACAGTTGGCAGGGCGTTCGTCGATCTTTGGGTATTGATTTCATGCTGATAACACAACATCTCGACTTCGCTGCGCAAACCCTGAACGATAGCTGCATCTTTGCCATAAAAGAATGGTGTTTGCATACTGCGCCCCCGGATTGCGGATGGCGGCTGCGCGGTGTAATCCAGCGTTCGTTGCCAGTTGAGCACAAATTGCCCGTTCCCAAGAAAAGCAAACTGGCAGGGCCAGTGCGCCAGTATATGCTGCTGAAGCGTCTCGGTTAACTGCCTGCCTTCCTGCTCGTCGATATTCAGGACATGATGATCAAAAGCAAAGGCATCATTCAATCCAACAAGCCAGTGGAGGGGTTCGGCGCACATGATACTACCCAATGCAGGTTGATTGGCGCCCAGAACCCGCCACACTGCGGCTCCTGCAGGAATATCATCACTCTGTTGAGAACCTTGTCCCAACAGATCAGCGATACAATGTTCCAGCCCTCTCGATTCTCCCGTATATTGTTGACCCTTCCGCTTTAAGGTGTCTCGCCATAGCGACACCCCTTGCAGATCATCTCTGTCGATCCCAGGTAAAATCAATAACAAACGCCGCATAGCACCCAATCAACTCGTTTAATGCGCTTCAGCCCAATGCCGACCCTTACCCGTATCCACGATCAAAGGCACCTGTAATCGAAGCGCCTGCTCCATGCGCGCTTTTACCCCGGCTTCCACGCGCTCGATCGCATTTTCCGGCACTTCAAATACCAGTTCATCATGCACTTGCATCATCATCGCCACATCAGGTTGCTCACTTGCCAGCCACTGATGGATTTCAATCATCGCAAGCTTGATAATATCCGCCGCCGTTCCCTGCATGGGCGCATTGATAGCGCTGCGCTCCGCATATTGCCTGCTCTGAGCGCGCGGCGAATGAACCTCCCTGATGTAAAGCCTGCGCCCGCAGATCGTCTCGACATAACCCGCATCCCGCGCCTGTTGACGCATTTGCTCCATGAAAACGCGTACCCGTGGATAACGCTCGAAATAACGCTGCACATAATGTTCCGCGAGTGAGCGCTCGATGCCAAGTTGACGCGACAGACCAAATGGAGACATACCATAGATCAGACCAAAATTAATGGTTTTGGCAATCCGTCTTTGCGCTGGACTGACTTCACTTTCCGCAATGGAAAATATTTCCGCCGCCGTAGCTTTATGCACATCCATGCCTTGAGCAAAAGCCTCTCTTAACTGTTCGTCTTCAGAAAAATGCGCCAGAATACGCAATTCGATCTGCGAATAATCTGCCGATAACAGAATATAGCCCGGCGGTGCGATAAAAGCCTGCCGGATTCGCCGTCCTTCCGCAGTTTTAGCGGGAATATTCTGGAGATTGGGATCGGAAGACGACAGCCTGCCCGTTGCTGTCACTGCCTGATGATAAGACGTATGAATCCTTCCGGTCTGAGGATGGATCTGCCTGGGCAGCCGTTCAGCATAGGTAGAACGAAGCTTACCCAAACCACGATGTTCCAGAATCAGTGAGGCGATGGGGTACGTATGAGACAGTTCTTTCAACACGTCCTCTCCGGTCGAGGGCTGACCGCCGGGCGTTTTACGCCGATAAGGCAGTTTGAGCCGCTCGAACAGAACTTCCTGCATTTGCTTTGGCGAGGCCAGATTGAAAGTTTCTCCAGCCAGTTCATAAACCTGGCGTTCCAAATGCTGCATCTGGATGGATAAATCCTCGCTATAAGCCAGCAACATGTCTTTATCAACGAGTACCCCATGGCGCTCCATGGTTCCAAGGACCGGGATCAATGGTATTTCGATCTGTTCATAAACCCTTCGCAGCCCGGGCTGGGCCTTGAGCCTCGGCCACATCGCCCGATGAGCCTTGAGTGTCATTTCGGCATCGGCCGCTGCATAACGGGCAGCCTCATCCAGAGGCAAGTGAGCAAAAGGGATCTTGCCTCCATGCGTCACCTCTTTGTAACTTTGCATCATACAACCCAGTTCGCGATGAACGATACTCGCCAGATCATGGCGCCCGGCTGTACTATCCAGCACATAAGATTCCAGCATGGTGTCATGCAGCGTACAATGCAAATCGATGCCGCAATGAGCCAATACTTCACGGTCAAACTTGATATTCTGACCAATCAGGTTGTGCTGATCATTTTCAAGCACCGATTGGAGATCCCGCAGAACCACATCAACATCAATGTTCACCTTCTGATCCTGGGTTTCAGAAACATGCGCAATCGGTATATAAGCTGCAGGAACATCATTCACAGCCAGCGAAAAACCCACCATTTTCGATGTGACAGGATCCAGACCATCGCTTTCAGTATCAAAAGCAAAGCCGGACGCTTCTTCAATACGCGCCTTCCATTGAAACCAATCCCTGGTCTGCGTGATGAGGGCATATTCCCCCTCAATCTCTTGCGCACCAGCCTCCGAGAAGGCTGTTTCAAGTTCTCGCTGCCACTGGCGAAATTCGAGATCCTGCAACAAATTACGCAAGCGTTCTTTGCAAACTGGCTGTATATGCAGTTCATCCAGTTCAAAAGGCAAAGACACGTCATCCGCTAATTTCACCAGTTGCCTGATCCATTCCGTTTGAGGGCCTTGTTGCCGCAAATGTTCGCCCACCTTGCCACGAATCTCGTCAGCATGCGCCAGAAGATTATCGAGACCTCCATATTTTTGCAGCCATTTGGTCGCTGTTTTCGGCCCCACACCCTCTATTCCGGGAATATTATCTGTCTTATCCCCTACAAGGGTTAAGTAATCGCCCATCAAAGCCGGTGGAACGCCAAATTTTTCTTCAACATAACTGGGGTCATACCAGGTGTTGCTCATGGTATCGAGTTGAATCACATCATCATTCACAAGCTGAGTCAGGTCTTTATCTCCACTGGAAATCAAGCTTGGAATCCCACTCGAACGCGCCTGTTTGACCAGTGTTGCAATCACATCATCCGCTTCTACCCCTTCGATCTGAGTCGAAGGAATCCCCATTGCGTCAAGCAATTCACGTAAGCGATCAAACTGGGACGATAGTTCCCTGGGGGTCGGCGGGCGATTCGCCTTGTACGACTGGTATAAATGGGTGCGAAAAGTAGGACCAGGCGCATCGAACACGACCAGCAGACGTTGCGGCTGCCAGTCTTTTACCAGTTTGCGAACCATGTTGGCGACACCAAAAATGGCGCCTGTCGGCTCCCCTTGCCGATTGATCAAAGGTGGCAAAGCATGAAATGCCCGGTGAAGATAGGATGAACCGTCGATAATCGCCAGCGGTATGGGAGGCTCAGGCCTAATCAAAAGGGGATTCTCGTTTCGCCGCGCCACAAGTCCTCGACAGTTTCCCGTCGCCGCACCAGATAAGCGTGATCCTGATCGACCATGACTTCAGCGGCGCGAGGTCTGGCATTATACTGTGAACTCATGGAAAAACCATAAGCACCGGCGGCGCCAATGGCAAGCAAATCTTCAGCTTCAACCGGAAAATGGATAGCGGGAGCAAAACAATCGGAACTCTCACACACCGGGCCGACGATTTCCGTGGCTTCATACTGTGGGCGATCGGCTATGCTTTGAACAGCCATGATGGGATGTTGTGCCTGATAAAGCGCCGGTCGGATCAAATCATTCATCCCGGCATCCACGATAGCGATACGCCGCTGCTGATGCGATTTGATATAAAGGACACGGGTCAGTAAAATACCAGCCGAACCGACAATGGAACGCCCCGGCTCAATCATAAGGGACAAACCGCTGCCCGAAAACAAGCGGCGCAATTCATGCATCCAGGTTTCCGGCTGTGGCGCGGTATCCGCCGCAGTATAATTTATTCCAAGCCCGCCGCCCATATCGATATGTTCAAGTACAATATCCTCGCCGCGCAGTTGTTTCGCCATATTCAGGAGATGTCGAGCTGCTTCAAGCCACGGATTGATATCCTTTAAGTCCGACCCGATATGGCAACTCAATCCGCACAGCCTGATATCTGACATGCGGCTGCATTCGCGAGCCAGTAACATGGCATCGCGCCAGGCAATTCCAAATTTGCTATTCGCCATCCCAGTCGCTATATAGGGATGGGTTTTGGGATCGACATCGGGATTGACACGCAGCGCCACCGGTGCTGTGATCTGCATATCCCGGGCGATCGAACACAAGCTTTCCAACTCCGACCTTGACTCAACATTGATACAGCGTATACCGGAACGCAAAGCCAAAGCGAGCTCATCCTCGCGTTTGCCAACCCCTGAAAACACGACCAGAGCCGGATCCGCTCCAGCTTCGATAACCCGGAGCAATTCCCCTCCCGATACCACATCGAAACCACAGCCGAGACGCGCCAGAATGTCGATTACCGCAAGGTTGCCATTGGCTTTGACGGCATAAGCAATCAAATGCTTCATCCCTTTTAGCGGCTCGGCATAGGAAGCCACCGCCTGCTCCAGCGCAGATCTTGAATAAATGTAACTCGGGGTGCCAAATCGATGCGCCAATTCCGGCACAGCCATGCCCTCAACCTGCAACTGGCCCTTATGGTAAAAAAAACTCCGCCTGACTGATCCTGCGATCCATTCATCCCGCATCAATATGATCCAATATTCTCTTCTGGCGCTTTCTCCACCTGTGGGACTGAAGCCTCAGGGCGCGCATGTATGATGTAATCGTGCTGGATTGTTCCTTGACCGGGCTTCTGCCGTCTCGCGCCGACTCTAAGGAAGCTCTGATTAAGTCATGAACCCGGTGCCTGCGGTGAGCGAAGTCGAACCCGCTTGCGTCCCTACTGGCCCAGCTTCTTTGTTGACAATCTCCGCAATAGCCCTCCCGCGCGATTTGCGCCTCGAAGCTGAACCTAAGGAACCACACCTGAGCTTCGTCCAGAATTAATCAGAGGTTCTCTAAACAAAATCGCATATCAACGATTTCGCAGTCCAGGGTTGCGGCGTAAAAACTCTTCCGCCAGTTCCTTATAGGCCAAAGCTCCCTTTGAAGAAGGATCGTGCTGAATGATCGAAAGGCCAAACCCCGGCGCTTCGGCCAGTTTGACATTGCGGGGAATCACCGTCTCATACAGGCGATCGCCAAAATGTTGTTGCAACTGTTGCGATACTTCCTGAGACAGGCGATTTCTGGGATCATAAAGCGTTCGAACCAGACCTTCAATGGTTAAATTCGGATTAACATTTGCCTGTACAGCCTCCAGCGTCTCCATCAAGTCACTGAGACCCTCAAGAGCAAAATATTCGCATTGCATTGGGATCATCAAGGCATCAGCAGCAACCAACGCATTCAATGTCATGATATTAATCGAAGGAGGACAATCCAGAATTACAGCATGATAATCAGTCTGTAGTTGTCCCAGAACCTTGCGCAATCGCGTATAACGATCCGGCCAGCTGCGCATGGCTGCATCGACGCCCGTCAATTCTGAGTTGCCCGGTAAAATAGAGATGCCCATCTCACTCAGAGGCAAAATAGCCTTCTGAATCCGGCATTCTCCCATCAACACATTGCCTACAGAATAAGGCACATGTCTTTTATTCACCCCACAACTCATGGTGGTGTTACCCTGCGCGTCCAGATCTATCAGAAGCACTTTCAAACCTCGATCAGCCAGAGCTGCCGCCAGATTAACGCTGGTCGTGGTTTTGCCCACGCCGCCTTTCTGATTGACCACCGCAAGAATCCTTTGCATTCAATGGACTCCGCTCAAAGGTGCTTCGGACTCTACGCACACAAGATGGCGTTGCGCATCGATTCCCGGCAACTGAACCTCATGCACTTCGGCTATGCGCAAGCCAGGGATCGAACATACTACAGCAGCTTGATTACGACGCCCACCCATCCACCAAAGTTTCGAACCCGCATCGATCCATTTTCGGCATAAAAGCGCAGCCTGGGGCAGGGGCGCCAGCGCACGGCACACCAGCTCTACATCAGCGCTATCATCACAAAGGGGAAGCGATTCGATACGGGCGTTTCTGACCTCTACATGATCCAGGCGCAAATGCGACACTACATGGTTCAAAAACCGAACTTTTTTCCCGTTGCTCTCCACCAAAATATAACGTCGGCTGCAATCGAATAAAGCGAGTGGAATCCCTGGAAACCCGGCGCCGGAACCTACATCAAAAACAGATGACGCAGAAAACATCGGAAGAACACTGAGACTGTCCATCACATGGCGATCCACCATATCCGTCTCACAGGTGAGCGTCGTCAACGCATAAGCCCGATTCCATAGAACCAATTGTTCCAAAAACCATATGAGAGATGCCAGCACCGTCTCATTCTGATCGCACCAGGCGTGACCGAGCGCCTCTCTCAATCGCCGCTTCAGGACATCATCTTTCATATACCGGCGACAATCCCCTGTGATCGCGCAAAAAGTTATATGACCATAAGGTCGACAAATTCATGCACGGCGCTATCTTCAAAACGATCCTGCTCCGCGCACAGATCTGTGATCAAACGGCAGGACTTGGCGGGCAAACGAGTCGCCAGATTGTGTTCAAACTTCTCCTGCAGCAAAGGTATACCTTCGGCGCGGCGCCGACGATGACCAACAGGATATTCAACCACTACGCGTTCCGTCTGGGTGCCATCAGAAAAAAACACCTGCACCGCGTTACCGATAGAGCGTTTGTCCTGATCGAGATAATCACTGGAAAAGCTTTTCAACTCATTGACCTTCATTTTAGCGCGCAAGGCGTCGATTCGAGGATCTGCAGCCCGGGCATCTTCATAATCGTCTGCCGTCAACTGACCAAAAATCAAGCCAATCGCCACCATATATTGCAGGCAATGATCCCGATCTGCCGGATTCGTCAATGGGCCGGTTTTATCGATAATCCGGACGGCGGCTTCCTGAGTATCAATGACTACTTCACTGATCTCATCAATGCGGTTACGCACCTTGGGGTGCAACTGCAAGGCGGCCTCAACCGAAGTCTGGGCATGAAACTCTGCCGGATAAGAGATCTTGAACAATACATTTTCCATGACATAACTGCCGAAAGGTTGCGGCAGTTTCAATGGTTCATCGAAAAGCGCATCTTCAAAACCCCATATTTTGGCGCTCAGCGCCGTAGGATAACCCATTTCCCCGCGCTGCGCCATCAATGCCAACCATACGCCGCGACTCGTGGCATCTCCCGCCGCCCAGCTTTTACGCGATCCGGTATTCGGTGTATGGCGATACGTGCGCAACGCGCCACCGTCAATGAATGCGTTAGAAACTGCATTGATCACTTCATCACGGTCACAGCCTAAAAGCCCGGCCGCCACCGCTGTAGTAGCAATACGCACCAGAAGCACGTGATCGAGCCCACGCCGGTTAAAAGCATTCTCCAGCGCCAGAATACCCTGTATTTCATGCGCCTTGATCATCGCTTCGAGTACCACGCGCAGCTTCAAAGGGGGGGATCCGGCCTGAACCGCCCGGCGACTGAGATAATCAGTCAAAGCCAGAATACCGCCGAGATTATCTGAAGGATGCCCCCATTCGGCCGCCAGCCAGGTATCATTATAATCCAGCCATCGGATCATACAGCCAACATTAAAAGCCGCGCGCACCGGATCCAGAATATAGGAAGTTCCTGGAACCCGGGCACCAGAAAGCACCTGAACATCAGGCACTATAGGACCGAGCATTTTGGTGCACGCAGGATAGCCCAGCGCCAACATGCCACACCCGAGTGTATCCATGAAACACAGACGGGCGGTATGCATCGCCTCCTGGCTTTGAGTGACATCATAGGTTAGAACATAGTCGGCGATAGCCTGCAAAAGTGCATCAGGCTCCAGATTTTTGGCGGTGTCAACGGTCGTAGTCATGCGATCATAATCTCCTGCAAACTCGAATTATTCAATGGCAGTTACCGGTCATCCAGAGGCGGAACATCAAGCTCATCTGGGCCGATGTAAGCGGCGCTTGGTCGAATCAGTTTGTTATTGGCACGTTGCTCTATGATATGAGCTGTCCAACCACTGGTGCGTGCAATGACAAAAATCGGCGTAAAAAGCGGAGTCGGAATCCCCATAAAATGATAAGCCGACGCGCTGTAAAAGTCGAGGTTGGGGAAAAGCTTTTTCTCATCCCACATGACCTTCTCGATGGCTTCCGAAATTTCAAAAAGAAGCGGGTAGCCGACATCATCCGCCAACCGGCTGGACCATTGTTTAATCACTTCATTGCGCGGATCAGAAGTCCGATAAACTGCATGACCGAAGCCCATGATCTTCTCTTTTCGCTTCAGCATGCCCTTAACTTGTTCGGCGCCTTCAGCGGGGCTCTTAAATCGCTGAATCAGATCCATGGCGGCTTCATTCGCGCCCCCATGCAATGGGCCACGCAGTGTACCGATCGCGCCGGTCACCGCAGAATACATGTCCGACAAGGTGGAGGCGCAAACCCGGGCTGTAAAGGTTGAAGCATTGAATTCATGTTCGGCGTAAAGGATCAGCGAGACATCCATCGCTCGGCGCTGCAAAGCTGATGGCGCATCCCCGGAGAGCAATTCAAGAAAATAGCCCGCCATACTGTCTTCATCACTCTCGAATCCAATACGCTCACCCGTCTGAACATAGCGCCACCAGTAACACAAGGCAGAAGGGAAAATACCGAGGAGGCGATCAGAAACATGATATTGTTGCGTAAAATCCCTTTCAGGCTCCAGCGTGCCCAGCATGGAACATATCGTGCGCATCACATCCATGGGGTGCGCCGCAGCCGGAATCAACTCCAACACCCTGCACAACGCTTCCGGAACCGGGCGGCACTGTCTCAAACGTTGGCGATAATTCTCAAGCTCGCTTTTATCAGGCAATGCGCCATAGATCAGTAGGTGCGCCGTCTCTTCAAATGTAGCTTTCTGCGCCAGATCCTTCACGTCATAGCCGCGGTAACGCAGCCCACTACCTTCCTTGCCCACAGTGGCAATACTGGTTTCGCCAGCAACCTGGCCGCGTAACCCCCCACTGGACCGCTCGGTTTCAGCCATCTTATTTCTCCTCCCTGGAAAACAGCTCATCCAATTTGTTTTCAAACACATGGTAACCCAGAACTTCGTAAAGTTCCGAGCGGGTTTGCATCTTCTCAATCCATGACTGTTGACTACCATCCTGGCGTATCGCCTGATACACTCCCATAGCCGCAAAGCTCATGGCACGAAATGCCGACAGCGGGTATAAGACCATGGCCACTCCGCTTCGGCGAAAATCATCGATATTCATCAACGGCGTTTTGCCGAATTCGGTCATATTCCCCAGAACCGGTACTTTAACGGCAGCAGTGAACGTGACAAATTCTTCTGGCGATAACAATGCCTCGGCAAAAATCATATCCGCTCCGGCTTCTATATATCGACAGGCTCTTTCAATCGCCGCGGACATGCCTTCGGATGCCCGAGCATCCGTACGCGCCATGATAACGAACTGTTCATCCACGCGCGCGTCTACCGCAGCCTTGATTCTATCCGCCATTTCATCCGCGTTCACCAAAGCTTTGTTAGGCCTGTGACCGCAACGCTTGGCCTGAACCTGATCTTCGATATGAATACCCGCTGCACCAGCTCTCGAAAGTTCAACCACACTGCGGGCCATCATGAAAGCACCACCCCAGCCTGTATCTGCGTCAACCAGCAATGGTAATTTACACGCGCCGGTAATACGATGCACATCTTCGACAACATCGTTCAACGTAGTCAAACCCAGATCGGGCAAACCGAATGAAGCATTCGCCACACCGGCCCCCGATAGATAAAGCGCCTGGAACCCTGCCTGTTGTGCAAGCATCGCGCAATAGGCATTCACCGCGCCTGCGATCTGCAGAGGGCGCTCATGAGAAAGCGCCTGCCTGAATGCGTAACCTGAAGATTCGCTCATAAGGAATCACACCCCTGATGAAAGTGAATGGATTGATAAAGATCAATAGACTTAATGACTATCTACAAACCATCAGCGCATATCATAAACATTTTACAATTATAAGCAAAATTATATGCTGACGCGATGAAAATAACAGATCCAGTCTGTCAGGGAGCCTCCGATTAAGTCATGAACTCGGTTCTTGCGGCTCTTATGTCCAGCTTCATGGTTGACAATCTCCGCAATAGCCCTGCTAACCCGCGCGATTTAACCCGAGAATCTTAACTTAATGAACCACACCTGAGCTTCGTCCAGGCTTGATCATAAGTTCCTTCGTATGCCGCCTGCATTTCCAACAAGTCGGCATACGATGCCGGGCACGCAACTTTCATGGAGCCCACTGTTCGATTGCCCGCGCCAGCCGTTCACACAGCCCCGCCAATGCGCCATTGCTCATCAATACCAGGCAATCCCCTGGTTCCAATCGACTCATGGCCCACTGAAAAGCCTCATCTGCATCTTTCACCACCGCGGCGGCACCTGCCAGACTGTCGGTTACACTCCATAACACATGACCCGCCATCACCAATGCCTCGTCCGCCCCGGCCAGCGCCGAAGCAATATGATCCGCATGCGCGCCCATACGCATGGAATTGGAACGCAGTTCGACCATGGCCAGCACGCGCTTCCAACCCCCGTCGCGCAGTGCGGAAATGGTTGCCGCGATTTCGGTTGGATGATGGGCGAAATCATCATACAACACCATCCCGTGGCAATGGGCTACCTGCTGCAATCGACGCGTCACGCCCTTGAATGAGCGCAAAGCATCGAGCGCCTCTTCGGGTTGAACCCCGCAGGCATGCGCGGCTGCCATGGCTGCCATGGCATTGTGAACATTATGCATTCCCGGCAACGTTAAAGATAATCTTCCTACCGCATGGCCCTTGAACCGGATATGGACTTCACCATCATCCAGCTTTGCCTGCCAATCCGTTCCCGGAGTGAAACCAAAGGTGCAGGTCTGGCTCCAGCAGCCCAGTTGCAGTACTTGCTCTATCGCTTCGCTGTCCGGCGGGAATATCACGACTCCGCGAGACGGAACCGTGCGCACCAGATGATGCACCTGCCGCTGAATCGCCGCCAAATCAGGATAGATATCCGCATGATCATATTCAAGGTTGTTGAGAATGAGCACATCGGGCCGATAGTGGATGAACTTTGCTCTTTTGTCGAAAAAAGCGGTATCGTACTCATCTGCCTCGACAACAAATGTCTGCGCATCAGCCATCCGCGCCGAAACATTGAAATTAACAGGAATTCCGCCGATCAGAAATCCGGGCGACTTGCTCGCCTTATCAAGGATCCAGGCCACCATGCTCGCCGTAGTGGTTTTTCCGTGGGTGCCGGCAACCGCGACCACCGTCTGGCATTTCTGCAGAACAAATTCCCGCAGCCATTGCGGCCCGGAAACATAAGGCAATTTTTCGTCGAGCATCCACTCAACCGCCGGATTTCCACGGCTCACGACGTTTCCCACCACCACCAAATCGGGGCGCTCCACCAAAGCGCGATACTGCGGCTCAACTTCAATGCCAAGTCTTTGCAGTTGATCACTCATCGGCGGATACAGTGGGCCATCGGAGCCCGTCACCCGATGACCGGCTGATTGCGCAAGCGCCGCCACACCCGCCATAAAAGTTCCACCAATACCTAGAATGTGAATATGCAAATCTAACCCTGCCTTTTATCCATCAGCGAATATGGATCATGCTCTCAATGAATGCTTTAAGGAACCTCGGATATTGTGGTTCATTATATTAAGATTCTCGGGTTAAATCGCGCGGGTTAGCAAGGGCTATTGCGAAGATTGTCAACCATGAAGCTGGGCCAGTAGGGACGCAAGCGGGTTCGACTTCGCTCACCGCAGGCACCGAGTTCATGACTTAATCGGAGTTTCCTTAATCCCTACAGACCCGGAATTCGCCATTATGATCTAGTCAGCTTGACGGATTGCCTTGCGCTTAAGCCCAAAGCTGAGACATGATTGCAGCAAACAACCGTTGGCGCCTGGTTCTCTGCAGGTGTAATATAAGACGCTATTGAGACCAACTTTAATGCCATTACCTGAACGAACCGAGGCTGTAGTGAATGAAACCATGCACCTTGCTGCCAGACACTCGCTCCAATCCCGAATGAATAATCATGCTAACGATTCGTGACTTTTTGCACATCACACATTTATCGGAACTGGAAGAATTCTGCCTTCAAGCCCAAAGTGCCCATTTTATCGGGATCGATTGTGAATTTATACGCACGCGCACCTATTGGCCCATCCCATGCCTGATTCAATTATCGTGCCCCCTGCCACAAACTAGCCTTACAGCCGTTATTGATGTCCTCAGGCTGGAGAACCTCGAACCTTTACGCATCCTTCTCTCCCGAATCCCCGTATCGATTCTGCATGCCGCCGAGCAGGATATGCACATCATCGAGTTGCTGGTTGGCGAACGCCCGCAACAGGTTTTTGACACCCAGTTGGCTGCTGCCTTTTGTGGACTTGGGCATCAATGCAGTTACAGTGGGCTTGTCGAAAAGCTGCTGGATATCGAGGTAGATAAACAATACCGCTGTAGCGATTGGGAAAAACGACCGCTTTCCGCCGAACAGATCACCTATGCAGCCGAAGACGTCAACCATCTGCCTTCGCTTTACCAGTTGCTTGATGCAAAATTAACCGAATGGCGACGCAAAGAGTGGATGGAAGAAGAAATGCGACATCAACTCAAGCAATGGCAGATCGACAGCGATCCAGCCAACGCCGCAAAACGACTGAAGCCCCCCCCCAACTGGGGGCCGGTAGCCATAGAAAACGCCCACAAGCTCGCTCAGTGGCGCGAAGAAACAGCCCAGAGAAAAAATCTCCCGCGTCAGTGGATATTATCCAACCAGGATTTGTTCACCCTGGCATTGCATCCAGACCAAGCCGAGGGTTGCAAATATCCTGGCAAGAAGCCGCCTGGCAATCTTCCTCCATTGGATCCAATCCATCAAACCGGCGAGAATAACGACACCCGTTACGGAAACAACGGAGAACGAATATCAAAGGAACAGCAGATGTCGTTACGCCAAAGAATCAAAAAAACAATTCGCGCCGAGATTGATATTCTGCACCGCTACGCCAATGAAGATCACATTGCACCCGAGTTGATAGCGACCCGGGAAGATATGAAAAATCTTCTGCTTGACCAACCATCACGCCTGTCAAGCGGATGGCGGCTAGCCTGGATACAGCGCCACCATCCGTCTCTGCTGGAATTGAAGGGACGGTTTGGTGAATTTTCTGCCGCCTTGTAACCCGGAACCATGCACTATAAACTAACAGGCTGCTAAGCTTTATATGCGCGTAAGCTTTATATGCGCGTAAGCTTTATATGCGCGGATGGGATGGCACCGCCATTGGTCTCATGTGCCATCCATGCGAATTTCAAGCCGCTTCAGCAATCACCTTGACCAGCGTTTGAAATATTTCCTGGATATCCTTTTCTCCCGAGACGTGCGTCAACATGTCTTTCTCTTCATAGTAGCGGATTAAAGGCTTGGTTTGTTGTTCATAGACTTGCAGGCGCTTTACTACCGTCTTCTCGTTATCATCATCCCTGTGGATGACGTGCGCTCCGCACCGATCACATACGCCTTCCAGCTTTGGCGGTGAAGAAAAGCGGTTGAATATCTGACCACAACCCTGACAGATCAAGCGACCGGCCAAACGCCGCGTCAATTCATCCAGCGCTACATCCAAAGACAGCACTCGGTCAAGGGGTTTCCCCATCCGCTCCAGCATGGGATCCAATGCCTTGGCCTGATCCAGATTACGCGGAAATCCATCCAGTATAAAACCATCCGCCGCGTCCCGAGCCTTGGTTCTCTCGACAATCATGTCCAGCACGAGTTCATCGGCGACCAGTTCACCCGCATCCATGGTTGCTTTTGCTTTCAAGCCCAGCGGCGTCTGGTTTGCTACCGCCGCCCGTAATAAATCACCAGTGGAAACCTGTGGTATATGAAACCGTTCCGCCAAAAGTTTTGACTGAGTGCCTTTGCCTGACCCCGGCGCACCCAGAAAAATAATTCTCATGATATCAATCCTGTCTCTACATTCATTTGCATCATTGAATCATAGGGTTTATCTAGCCTTATATGCTAATTCCCATCATACCTCATGTCAACCAGACAACTGCTTTTAAATTTTATTTTAATATCTATTTCTAGCGACTATTCGTTCGTTCAATTATGTGCTATTTAGTCTAAAAGGCGTTTATTATTTGCATTGACACAATAAATATATGGAAAGAGACCTCAGCATAACGCACCCGCAGTTTAAACCTTTCACCAATGTTATAATTAGCCATGCAAAAGCCATTCGCAACCTGTAAGTGGCACTATGGCTTAGCCAGAACTCACTTTATGAGGCTGGCTAAAAACCTTACGTTTTACAGTATCGCGGCCATGGACGCGAATATTCGTAAGGGCGCCCTTTGCTTGACGCTCTATGGTCTACCGGATCCGAATTGCCCTCGATCGTTGCGCCTGGAATCCAGGATGCGGGTTGAATACCTGGAATACCAATCTGTTATCCTGAAATCAGAATGGCGGAACTTTTGCTGGAAACTCAACGACTCTAACCAAAAACTACGGTTATTACGGTTATGCTGAGGTCTCTTAATAGTTACATGTGCTGTTTTTATAATCCCAGCGACCACCATGATCCAAACATATATCAATGGAGATAAAGTCTCTGTTCCAAATGACAACCATAAACACGACGGTTAAGAACAATACAAGAAAAATTAATATTTTTAATTGATGGCTTCTTGGCATAAAGTGCTTCCGCCTCCATGATTATAAGTTGTCAGAGGCGTGCTGTGATACTGGACGCAGTGGACCTTATAAAGCACACAAGCCCCGGCGCCTGCAAAATTCAGGTCAATGGGCCTTTCTCAATCCACACTGCACAAAAAAGCTGCGCATTGCTCAAAGATCAACAATGCGCTCAAGACCTTCCATGCCGCCAAGCGGCGTATTCAGCAAACCATGCCTGCAATCCTGTGCTTTACATATCATCACTTGGCAACCTGGATACCGCAAAGAATTCTTACCTGAACATGACCTATAGCGGCCCGGCTTTTTCCTGCTGTTTTTGAAGCTCTATCATGCATTTGCGCGTCAGTTCATAAAAGCGCCGCGACGGACCAACATCTTCGAAGATCGGATCACCCTGTTCGTCCTTTTCGACGATACGGGTTCCTTCGACGTAAGGCAGGCAGTTTTCCAATTCATCCAGAGCGGCGGTCAACAACTCCGTAATGACAGCAGTTTCGCTGCGCAACGGGAACATTTCCGCCAGCGCTGCGATTCGCGCCGCATCATGCATCGGCAGACGCACTGCATATTCCCTGGCGGTGCGTTGTGGTCCTGCTGTTTCAGCCCATTCCTGCAAAAGATTTTTAATAGCCATAAACTCCCTCGAAAATTATATACAATAATAGAAGTGAAAATAATTAGCGAATTCATTGGATGAACCCCATGTTTGAATACCTATGGAACCTCTGATCAAGTCTGGACGAAGGTGATTGTGGTTCATTATGTTCAGATTCTCGGGTTAAATTACACGGGTTAGCAGGGCTATCGCGAAGATTGTCAATGATGAAGCTGGGCCAGTAGGAACAAGAACCGAGTTCATGAATTAATTAGAGATTTCTTATTAGCGAACCAGATCGGTGCATCGCTTAATCCCGCCGAGTCAACGTCAGTTACTGGTGGTTATGATCAGAACCATGAAAATATTATAACTTCTGGTGGAAACAAGATGGTAATGAAACAAAAGTCCAGCGAAATACCCACATTGAGTCACTATGAGACAGCGGTTGCCGGGGATGTGAAACTGCGCGGTCAGGAACGTATCAGTCCTGGGTGCCCGCTGGTGCATTTTGCCCATGGCAACGGGTTTTGCGCCATGACCTACTGGCCTTATCTGCGCCGTTTACCCGCCGATTTCGGCTTGTGCCTGCATGATGCCGCTGGTCATGGCGACAGCGATCCGGGCAAGGATTTTGCCGGATGGAATGCCACCGCTGAACGATTGGCGCAACTGGTGCGTCAACGGCGCTCATCCTGGGGCGCGTCCATGGTCATCGGCATGGGTCACAGCTTTGGCGCGGTGATCACCCTTCTGGCAGCAGCGCGTCATCCCGGCCTGTTTGACCGATTGTTGTTGCTTGATCCAGTGCTTTATCCCCAACTCCTGGGTCGGATACTCTCATCACGAAGGGCTTCCTCTATGCTGTTGCCCTTAAATCCCATGGCCCGGCAAGCCCGAGATCGGACTCCTTCCTGGACGGATCGTGAAAACGCCTGGAATTATCTGTATCAACGCGGTATATTCCGCAACTGGTCGGATGAAGCGCTTGCCGCCTATATCGATTATGCCCTGCGCCATGATCCGGATGGCTCCGTGCATTTGAAGTGCCCTCCCTGGATGGAAGCCGCCATTTTCTCCACAGCACCAAGCCAGTTATGGTCATCCGTATCCGCGTTGAACCTGCCGACGGATATTCTCTTTGGTCGCTCGAGTTTCCCTTTTTTGGAACGCCAGATGCGTCATTGCACACGCGTGAATGCCCACATCAAAGTGCATAGCATGGAGGGCGGTCACTGCTTTATGCAGGAATACCCGGTAAGCAGCGCAGATAAAGCGTCGCAATTGCTCTCCACCGCGAACTGGTTACCAACATGAAGCGGCTGCTCGTGGTATTCCATACCCAAACGGGTCATACTGCCCGCATGGCGCAGGCGGTTTACCGGGGCGCCAGCAGGTCGGATGTCAGAGTATGTCTGTTGCGCTGCTTTGAGGCCGGAGCAGACGATCTGCGTCAGTGTGATGGCGTGATCTTCGGCACGCCGGAAAACTTTGGCTATATGTCCGGGGGCTTGAAGGATTTTTTTGATCGCACGTATTATGTCGTGGAAGGCGAGATGGAAGGCAAACCGTATGCGCTTTTCGTCAGTGCCGGTAACGATGGCCGGGGCGCCATCCATCACGTCGAACGTATCGCCCAGGGTTACACCCTGCGCAAGGTTCACGAACCGATTGTGTGTCGCGGTGAACTCAGTAATCACGATCTCAAGGTATGCGAGGAATTCGGCGAAACTATCGCTGCTGGCATAGACCTGGGTATATTTTAATAACAGGAGGAAAAATGCCGGATTTATCGGATATGGATGCCAAACCACGGGCGGCATCCGGAAAAATGGGCGATATACTTGCGGCAGGATTTGGGCGCATTCCGCACGCAGCTCTGCTCGGCATTGAATGTGTCTCTTTCCAGGACAGTGAAGCGATTCTTAAAATCCCGTTCCATCCCAAACTGACCATCGATACGGATGAGCGCACCATCCATCCGGGTGTCATCTCGACCCTGATCGATACCAGTTTTGGTCTGGCTATCGGCTGCGCACTCAAGCAAATGCGTATGATGTCCACTATTGATATGCACCTTGCTTTCATCAAACCCATCAGCGAAGGTCAGGATATCCTTGCCTGGGCGCGGTGTGAATCCATTGGTCAGCAGGTGGCTTATGTTCGAGCGCTCGCTTATGGCTCGAAAAGCTCAAAGGATGACCCCGCAGTTGAGGCCATAGGAACCTTTTTTTTGACGCCGACACCCATGCCTTTTAAATAAACCGGCCATCCCCTAGCGGTTTATCATATGCATGACCCCCAAATCAATCTTCGGGATGAGGGACGGGCTGGCGCCCATTAAAAGCATAGAGCAGGGTGGTTTGGTCGGTGTATTCTAGCTCAGCGCCCATGGGCACCCCATAGGCAATGCGCGTGGCATGTACACCACGCGCTCGCGCCATTTCGGCAATGAATTCAGCCGTAGCATCACCTTCAATGGTAGGGCTGGTGGCCACGATCAATTCCTCGATTGTATTCCGGGCCAGTCGTTGCGCCAGCAGCTCGAGCCCGAGTTCTTCTGGTCCCATGCCATCGAGAGGAGACAAACGACCCATTAATACGAAATAACGCCCGTCAAAGCTGGTTGCCTGCTCGATCACCAGCACGTCGGCAGGACTTTCCACCACGCACAGAGATTGGCTGTTACGCCTTGGTGATCGACACAAATGGCATTCATCCTCTTCCGTCCACATACGACAGGACCGGCACGGTTGAAGCCGCTGCATCGCTTCCGTGATCACCTCGGCCAGATTCAAGGCCTTTCCACGATTACCCTTAAGCAGCGACAATGCAATCCGTTGCGCCGACTTTGGCCCTATTCCAGGCAGCAGGCGCAAATTCTCTACCAAGCGGGTCAACAAAACCGAATGCAGCATAAAAACGCTATCGCAGCAGACTAGAAGGAAAATCCAGGTGGCATCGGGATACCGGCGCCCGCTTTAGACAAAACTTCCTGGCTTTGCTGCTCCACTTTATGGGTAGCGTCATTGAAGGCTGCCGCCACCAAATCTTCGAGCATATTTTGATCTTCCTGCAACAGGGAAGGGTCGATCTGAACACGCAGCACTTCGTGCCCTCCGGTCATAAGCACTGTGACCAGACCAGCGCCAGACTTTCCTTCCACCTGTAATTCCTGCAGGGTCACTTTGGCTTTTTCAATCCGTTCCTGCATTTGTTTGGCCTGCCGCATCATATTTTGCAATTGATCTTGCATGTTTATTCTCCTTTGGGAATATTGGAATCCTGGCGCCGCAAAGATGTTTCATCGAGCTCAGCATCAAAAGTTCGAATGAGGGTCTTAGCCACAGGATCCTGCAATACCTCGACCCTGCGGAGTCGGTGCGCCTCGGCGTGTTGATGTGCTTCCTTTTGTGCCAAGGTATTTTTCAGTCTGTCTGCAATCTCTATCTTTATCTTAAGCCGAGCGGGATCTTCAACTCCCCAGTAGGTGGCAAGCGCCTGTTCCAGCGACAAAACACTCGCTGGATGCACCAGACTCGATAATTGCGATTCCACTGCCAGCAACACTTCTTTTTTTTCATCATGTTCTCTAACATTGATCAGCTTGCATCGTTTAGCAAGTTCGCGTACCGGTGCCGGCATATGGGGAACCACCTGCTCCCATGATTGTTGCCCTGATTGCGCCGACGGTCCAGACTTTTTAACCGACGGCGCCACTTCAGAAATCTTCCCCACCGGCGCCGAAGGTTTCGTCGGCACGGATAAACTGGCTTGCGATACGGGTTCGGATGAAGAATGTCTCATCTGCCATCGACCGCTGTGCAGCGCCAGCATGCGCAACAGCGTCATTTCAAAACCCGAGAAAGGATCGGGCGCCAGCGGCAATTCGCGCTTCCCGATCAACAGCATCTGGTAAAAAACTTGAATATCCTCCGGTTTCCATGCCCCAACCAATGGACGCAGCCAGGGAGCATCATCCTCGTCCATGGCTTGTGGCACCACCTGGACGATGGCGATCTTTTGCAACAGGATTGCCAGATGGTCCATCGCACGCGCCAGATCAGCGCCTGCATCATGAATACGCCGCGCCGCCTCAAGCAAGGCGACTCCGTCATCAGCGTTGAGATATTGGAGCAATTCAACCAACGCCTGCCTGTTGACGCTACCCAGCAGGGCATGCACGTCATCTGCGCGAATCACGCCTGTCGCCAATCCGGCCACCTGATCCAGCAAGGATAAGGCATCGCGGAGGCTTCCATCGGCGGCCTGGGCCATCAGCCTCAATGCCTCCTTGTCTGCTTGTAGTTGTTCCCTATCAACGATATCGAACAGCCTTTGCTCGATCTGACGCGTCGGCAGACGTTTCAGATTGAACACCAGGCAGCGCGATACGATGGTCGACGGCAGTTTGTGGATTTCGGTGGTCGCCAACAGAAATTTGACATGTCCGGGAGGTTCTTCCAGCGTTTTCAGCAAAGCATTAAACGCATGGATCGACAGCATATGCACTTCATCAATGAGATAGATCTTGTAACGCCCCATCGATGGCGCATAGGACACATTGTCCAGCAATTCGCGCATTTCCTCCACTCGGGAACGACTGGCGGCGTCCACTTCGACCAGATCGAGATGGCGCCCAAGATCAAACTGACGGCATTGTGGACACTGTCCACACGGTTGTGAAACCGCGCCGCTCTCACAATTGAGGCAGCGGGCGAAAATGCGTGCGATCGTTGTTTTACCCACACCGCGAGAACCGGAAAAAATGTAGGCGTGATGAATACGCTCATGTTCAATGGCGTGAACCAGTGCCGAAACCACAGCCTCATGTCCGATGAAGTCGGAGAAATCTCTGGGGCGGTAACGCCGGGCCAATGCCTGATAAACCATAATCAACCAGAACTGGAGAAAGTTGCCATCAAAAAAAGCTGGGAAAGCTCGGGAAGAAGTACCGCATGGAGGCGCACCCGCACCGACCACATCCGTACGCTCAGGTTTTCCACTACCGCTGCTCCCTTCCAGGCCTGACGGGGTTTGCAGAAACCTGCCGCAGGAGGGCCGATACGGGCCGCCATGCGCAGTATACTATATCAAACCCTTGATCTCCTGGCGGAGAGAGCGGGATTCGAACCCGCGATACCCTTTCGGGGTATACACGCTTTCCAGGCGTGCTCCTTCAACCGCTCGGACACCTCTCCTCTACAGTCGTACTGGTTGCTCAGAAAAGGTTTGAACTTGTGATTGTATCATCGGGGGGTCAAAAAAACCACTGCCGGGTTTCAATCAACTCTGGTTGCTTCATCCTCGACCAGGGAAGGTGGATCGACCAAACAGGAACCGTCTTCCCGCTGATTAATCTTTTCAGTATGATTGACGGATTGCGCTGCGGGAATATCCCAAGCCGGATCCCGGCGCGGAACCTGCAATCCCTGCGGAGCACTCAGCACAGGTCTGGATTGGCTCTCGGCATAAGGGCTGAGACGGGGACACTGGTTCGAGCCGCAGCTCGCCACGCCAAAAACCAGGGACCCAATCAAACAAAACTTCCATCTCGTCTGTTTCAAATCATAACTCCACAATCCGCGAGTGCGCGCTGTACCTGTTGATGAAACTGATCAGCCAGCGGCGTTAGGGGTAAACGGATACTCGACTCTATCATGCCCATGCGCGTCAGCGCCCATTTAACCGGTATAGGATTGGGCTCTACAAACATTGCGTGATGCAAAGGCATCATCTGTTCCTGTAGGGCCCGTGCATCTGTTTTGCGCTCAGCAAGCGCCGCGGCGCACATCCGGTGCATCATGGCGGGGACCACGTTGGCTGTGACGGAAATCACGCCATCCGCTCCCATCAGCAGGGCGTCACAGGCACTGATGTCATCGCCGGAGTAAAAAGCGAAACCTTCACTTCTCAGAGGAAGCAACGCAGCGATGCGCTCACATTCCCCGACGGCTTCCTTGATGCCGATGATGCGCTCGATTTCCGCGAGGCGTTTCACAGTTTGCGGCAGCATATCGCACGCCGTCCTACCCGGCACATTATAAAGAATCAACGGTAGTTCCACAGCCTCGACGATGGCGCAGAAATGCCGGTAAAGTCCTTCCTGGGTCGGCTTGTTGTAATAGGGAACCACGGACAGGCAGGCATCGGCGCCAGCCTCGGCTGCGTCCCGGGTGAGCGCGATAGCTTCACGGGTGGAATTAGCGCCGGTTCCGGCGATGACCGGAACACGCCCGGCGCACAGCCGCACCACATCGCCGATCACATCGGCGTGTTCCTGGAAATTCAGCGTGGCCGATTCCCCCGTAGTACCCACCGCAACAATCCCATCGGTTCCTTGAGCAATGTGAAATTCCACCAGTTGCTTGAGTGCCTGCCTGTCGATGCCGCCCTCATGATCCATTGGTGTCACAAGTGCTACAAGGCTTCCTTTGATCATTCCATGCTCCATAGCCATTTTTTCTATCCATTATGATACACTCAAGACTGGAAAATAAAACAAGGTATCGTTCTTAATGAGAATATCCTGTTTTAACCGATAGAAAAGCCTGTCTATCCAAACCGGATCGGTTCCATGCTACATCGACACGCGCCCATGACTCGGATATTTTCCCATGAGATAAACATCGCCGAATCTCGATTCATCATAGTATGATCGCCGCGATGTTATTAAGTTCATAGAGATAATGATGGCCTTGAAGGAAAACCCGTTTGCCCTGCCCGAATTCGATCTTCCAGCTACGAATAGAGGAAGCGTAACGCGAGAGCAATTCAAAAATTCATTTTCAATTTTATATTTTTATCCGCGGGATGATACCCCGGGGTGTACCCGCGAAGCCCAGGATTTTCGCGATCATTACCAGGATTTTCAGCGCCTCGGCGCCCAGATCTGGGGCATCAGCCGCGATACGCTGCAAAAACACGAAAAATTCCGCGAGAAATACGCGCTTCCTTTTGATCTGATCTCGGATCAGGAAGGCGTTTTATGCGAAGCTCTGGGTGTGCTGAAAGAAAAAAAACTTTATGGGAAGCTCAGCATTGGCATTGAGCGCAGCACGTTTCTAGTCGATCCGCAAGCCATCGTGCAGCAGAGCTGGCGCAGGGTCAAAGTTGATGGCCATATCAACCATCTGCTCGCCGCACTGAGCCAGCTCCAGGATATCATTTCCGATTAACACGCCCCTCCTTGAATATAAATTGTAAGTTACAACTCGGATCAATATGGCTATACCCAATCAATCCATGCAGTTTTCCAAAAACAAAACCTTTGTTCTCGACACCAGTGTTCTGCTCCATGATCCTACCGCCCTGTTCCGATTCAAGGAACATGATATTCATTTGCCCATGGCGGTACTCGAGGAACTTGACGCCACCAAGATCGGAACCTCTGAAATAGCACGCAACGCGCGCCAGGTCAGCCGTTTCATCGATCAAATGCTCGAGCAACATCATACCAACGATATTACTGAAGGCGTGCCATTGCAACAAGCAGGTGATATGCCCAACTGTGAAACGCCGGTTGGGCGTTTATGGTTTCAGGTTGAACAGGCGCGTTTGAATACTCCTCTACCCGGCAATCACTCACCAGATCACAGCATCCTGGCTGATGTAGCTGCATTGCAGAAACAGGCGCAAGACACGCGCCAGGTGATACTGGTCACCAAGGATATCAATCTGCGTATCAAGGCACGGATACTCGGGCTGACTGCCCAGGATTACCTGGGTGATCAGGTAGTGGACGATACCAGCCTGCTGCATACCGGCATCGAATATTTTGGCGCGGATTTCTGGGAGCAACACGGTCAGGATATTCGTTCATGGCAAGACGGCAGTGATACCCTTTATCGGATCAAAATGCCTGAGCGGGCGCGCTGGAATCCCAATCATTGCCTTCTGGTCAAGGGAGAGCCCGACTTTATGGCGCTCGTCCATGCCATTGAAGGGCAACACGCCATCCTGCGCGCCGTACGCGATTTTCGCCAGCACAAAGTCTGGGGCATTGAAGCACGCAACGCCGAGCAAAGTTTTGCTCTCAATCTACTACTTGATGACCGTCTGGATTTTGTCAGTCTGGTGGGGCCGGCGGGTACAGGGAAAACGCTGCTCGCCCTGAGTGCCGGCTTGTCTCAAAGCCTGGAACTCAAACGCTTCCGGGAAATCATCATGACACGGGCCACGGTTCCCGTGGGCGACGACATAGGTTTTCTGCCCGGAACTGAAGAAGAAAAGATGGTTCCTTGGATGGGCGCGCTGATGGACAATCTGGAAGTATTGACACGAGACTATGGTCACAACAGTTGGGAACAATCGGCCACCGCTGATCTGATCAATCACCGCATCAAGATCCGCTCATTAAATTTCATGCGCGGGCGTACCTTCCTGGAGCGCTTTCTCATCATCGACGAAGCGCAAAATTTGACCCCCAAACAGATGCGCACGCTAATCACACGCGCCGGACCAGGCACTAAAATTGTCTGCCTTGGCAATATCGCCCAGATCGATACACCTTATTTGACCGAAACTTCCTGTGGACTAACGTATGTCGTAGAACGAATGCAAAACTGGGCGCACTCCGGGCACATCGTACTTTCACGCGGTGAACGTAGCCGCCTCGCCGATTACGCCACGCAACACCTGTAAGCGATCCACAAAACAGGCTTGCAATGAGCGTCCGGCAAGGCGACAAATTCCTGCGCCAAAACTCACCCCAGAGTATAGCGCCCCGCAAACAGGAAGCACCAGGATCGCTTGGTTCCGCTTAACCCTTTAGACCAGACAGGCGCGCGTCATCTACCATTGCAGACTGCCGCCGCTCTGATATTCCAAAACCCGGGTTTCAAAGAAATTGCGCTCCTTTTTAAGATCGAGCATTTCACTCATCCACGGGAACGGATTTTCCTGGCGCTCATACAGCGGCGTGAGGCCAATCTGTCCACAACGGCGATTGGCAATAAAACGCAGATAGCTGATGAACATATCCGCGTTGAGCCCCAATACACCTCGAGGCATCGTATCGAAAGCGTAACGGATTTCCAGCTCGGTGGCCTCATCAATCATGGCGGTGATCTCTTGCTGAAATTCTGCTGTCCACAAATCCGGATTTTCCAATTTGATCTGGTTGATGACATCAATGCCGAAATTCAAGTGCATGGATTCATCACGCAATATATAAAAAATCTGCTCCGCGGTTCCCGCCATCAGATTGCGGCGACCAAACGACAACAATTGCGTGAATCCCACATAAAAGAAAATACCCTCAAAGATGACATAAAATGCCACCATATCTCTCAGCAAGCGCTGATCATTCTCAGGCGTTCCGGTTTTGAATGTCGGGTCTGACAGCGATTGAGTAAAAGTCAGCGCCCATGCCGCCTTATCATGGATCGAGGGGATCTCCCGATACATATTGAAGATTTCCATCTCGTCGAGACCGAGGCTTTCAACCGTATACTGATAGGAATGGGTATGCAGCGCTTCCTCAAAAGCCTGGCGCAACAGATACTGACGGCATTCGGGATTAGTCAGATGGCGATAAATAGCCAGAACCAGATTATTGGCAACCAGGGAATCGGCTGACGAAAAAAAGCCAAGGCTGCGCTTGATGATCAGACGCTCATCATCGCTCAAGCCTTTAGGATCGCGCCAGGTGGCAATATCAGCCGACATGTTAATTTCCTGCGGCATCCAGTGGTTGGCGCAGGCATCGAGGTATTTCTGCCACGCCCATTGATATTTGAAAGGCACCAGCTGATTAAGATCGGCGCGACAATTGATGATGCGCTTATCGTCCACATGAATGCGGGCTGCACCCATATCCACGGCTTCCAGGCCTGTGACACTGAAGTTTTGATCCTTGTGATCCGCGAAATCCACAGCACTCTGCACCGGTTTCGTCGGGGCGGGCGGCCGTGGCTGCGGGGTGGGCTCGTTCCAGTTCAACATGACATTCTCCTTATCCTGATTTTGTCTCAGATTAATATAAAATCTACTGACATGCCTCACATTCACCATCGTCTATATTGCAGACGCTCGAACCTGAATCGCTCGATGCTGGTTCGTTCTGAACCGCATTGAGGCGCCCATCTTGAATGGTACTGCGCTCGGCTGCAGTTGCACCCAGCGTGCGCAGATAATAAGTGGTTTTTAACCCACGCTGCCAAGCCAAACGATACAGAGTATCGAGCCTGGATCCGGAAGGCTCGACCATGTATAGATTCAAGCTCTGAGCCTGATCAAGCCATTTCTGGCGCCGGGCGGCCGCTTCCACCAGCCATGCCGGGTCGATTTCAAACGCGCATTTGTACAGGCGTTTCATGTCAGCCGGAACCCGATCAATCTGTTGTATCGATCCATCATAATATTTCAGATCGTGAACCATGACATTGTCCCACAGCCCAGCCTGCTTCAATGCCTGAACGAGATAAGGATTGACGGTCGTAAATTCGCCGGAAAGATTGGATTTGACAAACAGATTCTGGTAAGTAGGCTCAATGGATTGGGAAACTCCCGCGATATTGGAAATGGTCGCGGTAGGCGCAATAGCCATGCAGTTGGAATTACGCATGCCCTGCCGTTTAACTTTAGCGCGCAAGTCATCCCAAGGCAGGGCGCTGCTCCGATCAGCCTCGAGATGACCCGGTGCCCGCTGCTGCTCAAGCCACTCCAATGTGTCGAACGGCAGAATGCCACGGCTCCAGAGCGATCCTTCAAAGGAAGGATAACAACCTCGTTCTACCGCCAGATTGCTGGACGCTTCAATCGTCAGATAACTAATCAGTTCCATGCTGCGATCAGCAAACTCTATGGCTTCATGACTGTCGTAAGGCAGTCCAAGCTGGTAAAGAGCATCCTGAAAACCCATGATGCCCAGCCCAACCGGGCGGTGGCGCATGTTAGCACGCCGTGCCTGGGGAATGCTGTAAAAATTGATATCGATCACATTATCGAGCATGCGCATAGCGGTCTGGATAGTTGCGCGCAAACGGGGCTCATCAAGCACGCCCTTGTCGATATGAGCTGCAAGATTGATTGAGCCGAGATTGCAGACCGCCACCTCTTGATCGGAAGTGTTCAAGGTGATTTCGGTACACAAATTCGAACTGTGAATTACGCCAACGTGCTGCTGGGGTGAACGCACGTTGCAAGCATCCTTAAAAGTGATCCAGGGATGACCGGTTTCAAACAGCTGGGTGAGCATTTTGCGCCACAATTGCACAGCAGATATAATTTTATACTGACCCAGTTCACCATCAATCGCCATGGCTTCCCGTTTCAGATAGGCCTCGCGGAAAGCATCCCCCGACAATTCGTGCAGTTCGGGCACTTCATCCGGAGAAAACAAGGTCCAGGAGCCATTTTCCATCACCCGTTCCATGAACAGATCGGGCACCCAGTTGGCAGTGTTCATGTCGTGGGTGCGACGCCGCTCATCACCGGTGTTTTTACGCAACTCGAGGAATTCTTCAATATCCAAATGCCATGTTTCAAGATAGGCGCAGACCGCGCCTTTGCGCTTTCCACCCTGATTAACCGCCACCGCCGTATCATTGACCACTTTCAGAAAAGGCACCACGCCCTGAGATTTGCCGTTGGTTCCCTTGATATAGGCTCCCATGGCCCGCACTCGACTCCAGTCGTTACCCAGACCGCCGGCAAACTTGGACAGCAAGGCATTGTCTTTGATGGCGCCGTAAATACTGTTGAGATCATCCGCCACCGTTGTCAGATAGCAGGAAGACAATTGCGCGCGCATAGTACCGGAATTAAACAGGGTCGGCGTCGAACTGATAAAATCGAAGGCGGAAAGCAGCCGGTAAAATTCAATGGCGCGTTCTTCCCGTTCGATTTCATGCAGCGCCAGACCCATGGCCACCCGCATCAAACACGCCTGGGGTAATTCAAAGCGCGTTCCCTCATGGTGGATCAGGTAGCGATCGTATAATGTTTGCAAGCCCAGATAATTAAATTGCAGATCACGTTCCGGCTTGATGGCACGAGCCAAGCGACCAAGATCAAATTCCAGAAGGCGCGGATCCAGCCGCTCCAAATCCACGCCCCTATGCACATACGATTCAAAGTAAACGACATACAGATCATCTATCGAATCGATCTCGCCCGGCCAGTCTATTTCCGTCATCACAAAATCAAGCGCCTCGGATCGCATGCTGCGCAGCAACAAACGGGCACAGGCGTAGCTGTAAGTCGGCTCGGTTTCTATAAGACTGCGGGCGTTGAGAATCAACGCCTGATGGAGTTCATCTTCACTGATCCCGTCATAGATGTGATGCAGCGCCAATTGAACCAATTGCTCCGGATCGGTGTCTGGAAGTTGCGCACAGGCCTGGCGCACCCGGGAAAGAAGCCGATCCCGATCTAGTGGAACGCGATGCCCTTCTCTTGAGACCACATGAAGACCTGACGACTCCGTTGTCGATAATTCAGCAGTCCGCGCCTGGGCCCTCCGTTCCCGGTAAAGCACATACGCCCTGGCTACTTTATGTTCACCGCTGCGCATGAGCGCGAGTTCGACCTGATCCTGGATATCCTCGATATGGACGCTGTCACCCACGCTGACACGCCGACAAACCGCTTGAACCACTTCTCGTCCGAGGTCTTCCACCTTTTCGTGTATCCGGCGGCTGCTTTCTCCCTGCGGACCTTCCACCGCCAGAAAAGCCTTGGTCATCGCCAGGCCGATCTTTCCTCCGTCAAAAGGCGTGCGGATCCCATTGCGGCGGATCACCCATACTGTCTGGCTGGCATTCACTTCATCCTCGGATGAGACCACGGCATTAAGGCTTTTTGTTGTTGCCGACTCAAAGACAGTACTCATGCGCGATCCTTTCATAAATTTGGTAATTATACCATATATAGTTGTTTTATGTGTTACCGAACACAATATATAGTTTTTTGAATCGCAAGGCAAGCTCATGACCAAGAGTTAAACAGCTGCAAAACCGATCCGATTATAACCAATCGCTCTGGCAACCAATGCTCTTGAAACATTCCCCATGCATAGTATTTGAATCAAGTGACATCTCTGGCATAATGCCAAATTTGGAGGGTATTTTAAGTTCATCCAGGCAAGCAACGAACTGAAGTCGAATCGCAGCTCAACCTTTAGGACATTTGTATATGGCAAACAAGAAGTACAGACTGGTCACACGCAGTGATTTTGACGGACTGGTATGCGCAACGCTATTGAAAGAGCTCGACATACTTGACGAAATAAAATTTGTACATCCGAAAGACATGCAGGATGGGAAAATTGAGATTAGCGGAGATGATATTACGACCAACCTGCCTTATGTACCGCAATGCCATCTCGCTTTCGATCATCATGACAGCGAAATCCTGCGGGTCGGCGCAGAAAAGCCTGACAACTGGATTATTGATGCCGATGCACCTTCAGCGGCGCGGGTAGTCTACACGCATTATGGCGCCAAGGCGCGCTTTCCTCGCATTACCGATGAACTCATGGAAGCCGTGGACAAGGCGGATTCAGCCGATTATGTCATCGAAGACATTCTTGATCCTAAAGGATGGACCCTGTTGAATTTCATTATGGATCCAAGAACCGGGCTGGGCCGTTTTCGGGAATTTCGCGTTTCCAACTATCAGTTAATGGAAAACCTGGTGGATTATTGTGTCGGTCATTCGATCGAAGAAATATTACAGACTCCCGATGTGCGAGAACGTGTTGAATTGTATCAAAGCCAGCAACTGGCTGCGCGTGAACAAATCAAGCGTTGTACCAAGGTTTATGACAATGTGGTAGTGCTCAATCTGCAAAATGAGCCCATCATCTATGCAACCAATCGGTTTACCATTTATGCCATGTATCCCTCAAGCAATGTTTCCATTCACCTTCTGATGGGCAGACAAGGAAAAAACAGCGTCATCGCCATGGGAAAGTCCATTATCAATCGATCCTCTAAAACCGATCTTGGCAGCATCGCCCTGCGCAATGGCGGAGGCGGTCATGCCAACGCCGCCACCTGCCAGATCGAACATACTTATGCAGACAGGGTTCTCAATGAAATTGTGAATGAGCTGAAAGAAACCGGCTGAGTCATACCATCAGCCGAACCATCCCGGAATGGTTCAGTGAACGCAGGCGCCCCATGATCCAAATTTCCACCGCTAACGTGCGCCTGCCCTGCGCCAAGAAACCTCTGCCCAAGTCATAAACCCGGTTCTTACGGCCATTATGTCCAGATTCTTTGTTGACAATCTCCGCAATAGCCCTGCCAACCCGTGCGGTTGTCGCCTCGAATCTGAACATAATAAATAAACCACACCTGACTTCGTGCAGAATGGATTAGAGGTTCCTAATCCATCTTGTCAATCACGGCATAATAAAAACCATCCATGCCCAACTTGCCCGGCAACAGATAAACTCCCGGATCAGCGGGGTGCATCCATGGCATGCATGGCGGCATAGAAATCACAGCATCAGTTTGAGCGCCAAGCCAATCGCGGACGACGCCTTCTCCTTCCTGGCGGAAAATAGAACATGTGGAATAGACCAGCTTTCCGCCGGGTTTAAGCAGCTTCCATGCGTTCTCGATCAAACGTTTCTGCCGCAGAGAGAAAACACTGATATCCTGCTCCCGCCGCAGAATTTTGATGTCCGGATGGCGCCGCACTACACCACTCCCGGAACAAGGCGCATCGAGCAAAATTCGATCAAACCCTGTTCCATCCCACCATAATTCAGGTTTTAGCAGATCGCCATGACATACTCTGGCATGAAGCTTCAATCGCGCCAGATTTTCATGCACACGCTTCAAACGATCCTGGTTCACATCCAGAGCCCACAAGTCGCATGCCCCGTGACAACGTTCCAGAATATGCCCGGTTTTTCCGCCGGGGGCACAGCAGGCATCGAGCACCCGCATGCCGGGCTCAACAGCAAGAAAAGTTGCGGCCCATTGAGCCCCACCATCCTGGATCGAACAACTGCCCTGCTGAAAATCAGGCAGGGACTCGACCGGCACACCGCGACCTAACAACCACGCCTGATTCATATCTGGCATGGGCCAGGCGCTTATGCCCTGCTGCTGGAGACGCTCAGGTATGTCGGGATCGGTTCGATACAAGGCGTTAAGGCGCAGAAACATCGGAGGACGCTGATTGCTGTAACTCAGGATGGCTTTCCATTCATCCGGCCAGTCCCTGCGGCAAAGGTCAATCCACCAGCCGGGGAAGGCGTAATAAGCCTGAGTGCACGCACTCATTTTGCGGCGCAGTTCCTTCTCGCCACGCAATGACTGGCGCAGAACGGCATTGACCAGACCTTTGGCTTTGTTCCCCTGTCTGATTCGACCACACACCGCAACCGTTTCATGAACGGCGGCATGGGATGGGATGCGCATAAAAAGTATCTGATACACCCCAACCCATAACAAAGCGCGAATCGTGGGATTTACTTTTCCTGGATGATGAAGAAGCTGACGCGTCCACCATTCGAGCCTCGGTTGCCAGCGCAATGTGCCATAAATCAGTTCCTGTGCCAAAGCCCGGTTTTTTTCATCGAGCTGCAACCCGGCTTCAGGCCAGAGTTGATCAAGGGAAGCACCGCCAAGAACCTGGGATACCACATGGGCGGCGATGTATCGCGAATCTGGATTTGAGTCTGGCATGGCGTGATCTTATCAATATTCCGTGAACCAGCTTGCGGAACTGGGGACTTTTGAAGAAAAATCAGAGCGTAAAACTATTTTCAAAAACGTTATGAGCGAGGCAAAGTCGAGGCAAAAACAGGCGAAAAAGCGGAGTTTACACGGTGTAAATGAGCATAAGGAGCCTGTTTTTAACGAAGAAGCAAGTGCAATAGTTTTTCAACAACCTGCTAAGGAGCCTCTAATTCATTCTGGACGAAGGTTATGGCGGTTCCTGTTATTCAGATTCGCAGCGCTTATGAACCGAGCAGACTATTACGAAGATTGTCAACAAAGAAGCTGCACATAATGGACGCAAGATGCGGGTTCATGGTTTGATCATAGGTTCCTTAACTTCATGGATGAATTGGCCTGATTGTAGCGCAAACCCACGCACCTAACCACGGCGACATGGCATTCAAGTCCAGGGGGACAACGCTCGATTCACTGATGGGTCATAATAACATGCAGGTCAGATGATATTCTCACGCTTAGCTTACTGGATCAGGCAACGGATGATATCTCATCAACTCACGTGGCGCACAATATCCTTGAATTCGCTCCGTCAATCCAGCCGGGGCGTAAAGCAACGCAAGAAACGATCCAGCATGATTCCGGCATCTTCCTCAGCAATAATCATGTCCGAATGGTGCTGCGGTATCAGTTTTTCCTCGACACTGCGCTGGAGAAACTGGAGTAAAAATTCGTAATAATGGATGGTATTCAGCAATCCGCATGGTTTTTCGTGCAGCCCGAGCTGCGACCAGGTGAGCATTTCAAACAATTCATCGAGCGTTCCCATACCTCCAGGCGCAGCGATAAAACCATCCGAAAGCGCCGCCATCAGAGCCTTGCGCTCATGCATGGTATTCACCACTCGCAAATCAGGCAGACCTTGGTGCGCCTTTTCTTTCTCAAGCAGCGCTTTTGGAATGACGCCAATCACATGACCTCCAGCCTCGAGGGTGGCATCGGCGAGTACGCCCATCAAACCCGTATGTGCGCCACCATAAACCAGTTCGATGTCACGCGAAACCAGCTCCCTGCCCAAGGATGCCACCGCGTGGGCGTACTCAGGTCGCAATCCTGGTCTTGAACCTGTAAATACACAGATGCGTTTCATATTGTGTTCCAGACGAGCAGCAACCAAGCATATCGCATTTGTTGCTGCGCTCATAAGGTTTGTCAACAAACTGCTAGTTCATATCTGTTTTTATCAAATGTACCCGGGGAAGCGTCTATCGAGCTGCGGTGGACGATCGGCATCTATACGCTCCAAGGGGCGAGCATACGAGTTTTCAATACACTATGGACGTAGTTGTTGCTGAACAGATCTCTGGTTTTCGGCTATTGGATCGATCAGAAAACCATCATTCCGACTTTACCCCATGCCATCGTCATACGCGCGATCGAGATGGTAATCCTGTGGCGAAGCGGCCAGCATTTCGAAGCAATGCACTGGACCGGAAAAATTCCGGTTATGGCTGCAGGGGGGCGGGCAAGGTCTCCGGCGGAGTTACCGTATATATGAACGCCGGCAGTTCACCAACGCGCCATTCCCACAACAGGGCCTCGGGTGTCCAGTCAAAGTTACTGGTAGCCGTATAATCATTCAAGCCAACGACAAAATCAGCATAACCGCCATTACCTTTCCAGGCAAAATTAAAACCATAATCATTGGTCAAAGATAAAAAAAAGGTTTGATCGCCAGACCCGGGAACAGGCTTGTCAACATCGCGGGAAGGACCCGAATCGAGAGCTGGATTCACCCAGTCAAGCACCACATCAAATCCCAGGATGGAAGCCTGACCATCAAGAAAATCGCCAATAGCAAAGACAGGCGCCTGTCTTGCGCTGACCTGTGCGAGCTCTGCATCATTCATGGATTGAATAGCCCAACTTGATCGAGACATTCCAAAAAACATCATGCCCGAAAACAGTACTGTCGAGACGATTATAACCGGCTTGAACCCCATTTATTCTCCACCTTTGGTTTTAAGAAACCTCCGATCAACGCATGAACTCGCATCTTGCGCCCCTTACACCCGGTTTCATCGTTGACAGTCTCCGCAATAGCCTGTACGGTCGATAAGCTCCTCGAATCTGAACAGCAGGAGCCACCATAACCTTCGTCCAGAATTGATCAGAGGTTCCTTGGTTTTTATCAGCTTCTGATCTGAGTTGCCATGATGATCTGAAAACGCAGCAGCATTAGCCCCAAACCATTAACCATCGCTGTCCAA
>Ga0209344_10000866_pt1 | contig 45418 bp, 42 predicted proteins | sample Cruoilmetagenom6_FD_187293 | JGI IMG/M metagenome (GOLD analysis project Ga0209344, IMG submission 187293) | Oil polluted marine microbial communities from Coal Oil Point, Santa Barbara, California, USA - Santa Barbara Oil Seep Sample 6 (SPAdes)... | ecosystem: Environmental > Aquatic > Marine... | reverse complement strand
TTCATCTAACCATCCCTTGAGTAGGATGTTATATGCCCATCTAAAAAGCTATCCGACCACGAAAATAGACCAATTTGAGGAAGTTTTGGGAAAAGGGCTTATCGGACAATGGCAAGGCATAGAGCTGCGCCTGGGTGCAGCAGGTTTTGTAGGCGCTAAGGCAGCGGCAAGCTTAGCCACCCAATTATTTGTGGCTATTGCTGGAGAAGTAAAAGGGAAATTTACCTTTGAAAGTACCTATAGAACTGGCCTGAAAGCTACTTTTGAAACCTTGAGTAAAACCTATAAAATTGGTATTCTGTCAGGAGATAATACAGGGGCTATACCCTATTTAAAAAAGCAATTACCCAAAAACACCGCCTTTGTCTTTAATCAAAAACCGGAAGATAAACTCCTATATATAAAACAACTGCAAGGACAAGGACACAAGGTGTTAATGGTGGGCGACGGGCTCAATGATGCAGGAGCTTTGGCGCAGAGTGATGTGGGATTTGCTATGGCCGAAAATGTGAATGTATTCTCTCCGGCGTCGGACGGAATCATTGATGCAGCTAGTTTTACTAAAATTCCAACCATGCTAGGTTATGCTAAAAAAACCTTGGGTATTGTAAAAGTGAGTTTTGTGCTATCCTTGGCGTATAATCTCATAGGAATGGGATTTGCCCTTACGGGAAATTTATCTCCAATAGTTTCAGCCATATTAATGCCCTTAAGTTCAATAAGTATTGTTATCTTCGTAACACTGGCTACCTATTGGGTAGCACGGAAATCGAAAAAATAGCAACTTTTTTTTTAAATATGATATTTGTCATATTCTGTATTTATGCTTCATTTTATCTTTGTTCAACCTTGATAGAATATAGCATAGTGTAATGGAACATCAATATGGTATAGATATATAAGGTAAGATCAGGTAAAGGTATGAGTGTTATTTATATTTTAATTGCAGTAAGTCTAGTGATTGCTGTACTCTTTTTCACATTTTTCATCATTGCGGTGAGAAGTGGACAATTTGATGATGCTTATACACCTTCTATACGCATGTTATTTGATTCCCATAAATCATCTAAGAAAAATAAACCAAAATCGACTACAAAAGAATAACCTATGGAAATGCAACAATTTTATTATGACCAAAAGATTGTAAAAAACTTTTTATACGCCACAATCTTCTGGGGTATTATAGGGATGACTGTCGGACTAATGCTGGCTTTCCTATTTATTTTCCCTAATTATATGGAAGGAATTCCATGGCTGAGTTTTGGACGATTACGTCCGCTACACACCAATGCTGTAATTTTTGCCTTTGTTGGAAATGCAATTTTTGCAGGGGTTTACTATTCGTTACAACGCTTGTTAAAAGCTAGAATGTATAGTGATCTTCTCAGTAAAATTAACTTCTGGGGATGGCAATTAATTATTGTAGGAGCTGCTATTACTTTGCCATTAGGCTATTCAAGTAGTAAAGAATACGCCGAGTTAGAATGGCCCTTTGATATTGCAATTGCCCTGATTTGGGTAGTTTTTGGGATTAATATGATTGCCACTATTTTAAAACGTAGAGAGCGTCATTTATATGTAGCCATTTGGTTTTACATCGCCACCTTCGTTACGGTAGCGGTACTTCACATATTTAATAGTTTAGCCTTACCAGTGAGTGCCATGAAAAGTTATTCTGTGTATGCAGGCGTGCAAGACGCCTTAGTACAATGGTGGTACGGTCATAATGCTGTGGCTTTCTTCTTAACAACACCGTTTTTAGGTCTGATGTATTATTTTGTGCCTAAGGCCGCTAATAGACCGATATATTCGTATCGCTTATCAATTGTACACTTTTGGTCGTTAATCTTTATTTATATCTGGGCAGGACCCCACCACTTATTATATACGGCTTTGCCAGAATGGGCACAAAACTTAGGGGTAGTTTTCTCAGTGATGTTACTTATGCCTTCATGGGGAGGGATGATTAACGGATTACTCACCTTGAGAGGGGCATGGGATAAAGTAAGAATTGATCCTGTACTTAAATTTATGGTGGTTGCAATTACCGGATATGGGATGGCCACTTTTGAGGGACCAACCTTATCGATTAAAGGCGTGAATGCCATTGCACACTTTACCGATTGGATTATTGCGCACGTGCACGTGGGTGCCCTTGCTTGGAATGGATTCTTAACTTTCGGGATGATTTATTGGTTAGTACCACGCATGTTTAAAACAAAATTATACTCGCTAAAATTGGCCAATACGCACTTTTGGATTGGTACTTTAGGGATTATTCTATACGCTTTACCACTGTATGTGGCTGGATTCACCCAGGCCCTTATGTGGAAAGATTTTAATCCAGATGGAACCTTAGTATACGGTAACTTCTTAGAGACCGTAACGCAAATCATGCCAATGTATTGGATGAGAGCCATAGGAGGAACCCTCTTTATTACAGGAGCATTAATTATGTTGTATAACGTAGTTAAAACCATAAAACTAGGTAGCCAAGTAGAAGATGAATTTGCCGAAGCTCCAGCCTTAGCTAAAATTAGTAAAAGAGGTAAATTAGTAGGCGAAGGATGGCATGAAAGATTGGAAAGAAAACCTGTGCAATTAACCATTTTTGCAACCATTGCAATTCTAATTGGAGGGATTGTACAGATTGTACCTACCTTAATGGTAAAATCAAATATACCAACCATAACCAGCGTGAAGCCCTATACACCACTTGAACTATTGGGTAGGGATTTATACATCCGAGAAGGGTGTGTGGGATGTCACTCGCAAATGGTGAGACCGTTTAGGTCAGAAGTAGAACGCTATGGTGAATATTCTAAAGCAGGGGAGTTTGTTTACGATCATCCATTCTTGTGGGGATCTAAACGTACTGGTCCGGATTTACATCGTGTGGGGGCTAAGTACAGCGATAGCTGGCACTTTAAACACCTCATTGATCCTGCTAGTACTTCGCCTGGATCTATTATGCCAAAGTATCCATGGTTAATTGAAGATGCCTTGTACATTGATGATATTGAAGCCAAGATGAATACGATGGTAACCCTTGGAGTACCGTATACCGAGGAAGAGGTACAAAGCGCAAGAGCGCAAATTAAGACGCAAGCCTTAGCCATTGAAAAGAACTTATATGATGATCCTACTTTTGCCGAGAGTTATGAAGCAGATAAGGCAAATGCTGCGGCAAATAACGAAGCCTTTTTAGAAATGAATGAGCGTGAAATTGTAGCCTTAATAGCGTATTTACAGCGTTTAGGTACTGATATTAAAGTCACTGAATTAACCACTGAAAACGAATAATAGTATGTTGAAATTCATTAAACATTATATGGAAACGATAGATCATATTGCGATTTATCCCATTGTATCCTTACTGATCTTCTTTTTGTTTTTTGCAGGGTTGTTCTGGTGGGTAGCAAAATCTAAAAAATCCTATATCGAAAAAGTAAGTCAAATTCCTTTTGAATCAAATAACGAGCCTTATGAAAACTAATTCAACCATGCGCTTTGCACGCGTATTCGTCCTCTTTACCATCATTTTTATTGTCACGGAAGCCCTGTTTAAAACGGGTTCAGACCCGGCCTTTATCAGTAACCCTTCTGTTGCTTTATTTTTGATCTTTACTTTTATTGGATTAATTGCGGTAGATGGCATTATGCATGCCAGTCAACACCTTCAGCTCAATCAGAAAGAATATGATGCACAGCTTAGTGAAGTGTCTGAGGAGGCACCAAGTGGATTCAAATCACTATTAAAGAAACTGTGGAACTCGAAACCTTTAGAGGAAGAGTCTGATATCTTACTCGATCATGATTATGACGGAATTAAAGAATTAGATAACGCCTTACCACCGTGGTGGCTCTATGGTTTTTATGCATCCATTGTTTTTGCTATTTTATATTTGGGCTATTACCAATTACTTGGCGGAGACAATCAAATTACGGAGTATGAAAAGGCAGTTGCCAATGCCAAAATTGAAGTAGAACGTTACAAGCGACAAAACCCAAGTGCGTTTGACGCAAGTACGGTAACGGTCAGTTCAAATACCGATGCAGGAAAGAAAATATTTAAACAAAACTGTGTTATTTGCCATTTAAGTGATGGTGGTGGGTCTATTGGACCAAACTTAACGGATGAGTACTGGATTTTAGGGGGTGGAATTAAAAATATTTACAACACTATTTCTGAAGGAGGACGAGATGGAAAAGGAATGATTGCTTGGAAATCTAGTTTGAGTCCTGAAAAGATTCAACAAGTTGCCAGTTATGTTTTATCGTTACAAGGAACCACACCTAAAAAGCCAAAAGCGAAAGAAGGAGAGTTGTGGACTGAAGAGTAAGTTGATTTTTTAATCATAAAAAAGATCCTATGAGTGAGCAACAACCAGAGAGTTTTAGAGATGCCATCGCAACGATTGACGAAAAGGGAAAACGTGCGTGGATATTTCCAAAAAAACCTAAGGGACGTTATTATAACTACCGTACCTATGTAAGTTGGGTGCTATTGATCTTTTTTATTGGGGCTCCTTTTCTTAAGGTCAATGGAAATCAATTTCTCTTATTTAATGTTTTAGAACGTCGATTTTCAATTTTTGGCGCCCCATTTTGGCCGCAGGATTTTTATATCTTAGTATTGGTCATGCTGATTGGCGTAGTATTTATTACCCTGTTTACCGTTGCCTTTGGCCGTGTTTTTTGCGGATGGGTTTGTCCGCAAACCATCTTCCTTGAAATGGTTTTTAGAAAAATAGAATATTGGATAGATGGGGATAGAGGAGCGCAAATTAGACTGAAAAAGTCGGCGTGGACACCGGATAAAATCAGAAAACGAGTCATTAAACACAGTATTTTTGTCGCCATTTCCTTTTTTATTGCCAATGTGTTTTTGGCCTATTTTATTGGAAGTGATCAGTTGTTTGCTATTATTTCAGATTCTCCGTTAAATCATTTAAGCGGACTTATTTCTATATTAATATTTACCACCTTATTCTATTTTGTATTTACCTGGTTTAGAGAACAGGTATGTGTAATTGCTTGTCCCTATGGTCGTTTGCAAAGTGTTTTGCTTGATGATAAGTCGATCGTGGTAGCCTATGACTACAAACGCGGGGAAAAGGAAGCAGGGAGAGCCAAATTTAAGAAAAACGAAGATCGAGCGGCTTCTGGAAAAGGAGATTGTATTGATTGCCATCAGTGTGTTGATGTTTGTCCCACAGGTATAGACATTAGAAATGGAACGCAATTAGAATGTGTTAACTGTACGGCCTGTATTGATGCCTGTGATCATATGATGGAAAAAGTGAACTTGCCAAAAGGCTTAATTCGCTTTGATTCTGAAAGTAATATTGCAGAACAAAAGAAACCTGGATTTACCTGGAGAATGAAAGGTTATACGGCTGTGTTGTCTATTTTAACAGCGGCGCTTGTGCTGTTAATCTTTATTAGAAGCGACCTGCAAGCCACTGTATTTAAACTGCCAGGGCAATTATATGAGCTCAAAGAAAATCAGGTAGTGAGTAATGTATACGGGTATAAATTAATTAATAAAACCACTGATACCATATCGGCAATTTCTATTAAGCTCTTATCACACGATGGAAATGTTCAATTAGTAGGAGATACAGCTGTGGCTGTACCCAGTCAATCCTTAAGTAAAGGAACTATTTTTATCGATATTCCAAAAAGTGAATTGAAATCGAGTAAAGAAAAAATTAAAATCGGTATTTATTCTAACGATGAACTTATCGAAACCACAACGACCAATTTTTTAGGTCCAACACATTTTTAAAACCATACGTATGAAAATCAATTGGGGAACAGGTATTGTAATAGCATTTGTGCTTTTTATGAGTTTTATTTTGTATTTCGTGATCAAGGCATCAACAAATAAGGATTATCAGCACGAAATGGTGTCAGAAGATTATTATAAAGATGAGTTGGTCTATCAAAAAGATATAGAACAACTAAAAAATACCCAAGAAATTAAAGGGGGAATTCAGCTCACCAAAACAGCAGAAGGCATTGAAGTTATCTTTCCTGAAAATTATAAGGATAAAGAATTAAAAGGATTAATATCCCTTTACAGGCCGTCAAACCAAAGTTTAGATGTGGACTATCCATTCGTCCTATCTAATACCTACACTTTACTCATACCTGATCAAAAGTTGGTTGGCGGCCGTTGGGATATTAAATTAAGCTGGAAAGATATGGAAAAAGATTATTTATTTAAAAAATCAATTGTCTATTAATCATGTTTTACTCCGCACTCATCTTAGGATTATTGAGCAGTATTCACTGTATAGGGATGTGCGGCCCTATTGCTTTTATTTTACCTATTGATAAGTCCAAGGGGCATAAAGGCGCGCAACTCAGTGGGGTATATCACCTAGGACGAATCAGTACCTATGCGATGTTAGGCTTGATTTTTGGGTTAATTGGCAAAGGCTTGTTTATGGCCGGATTTCAACAACGCTTATCTATTTTAGTCGGTATTGTTATGATAGTCATCGTACTATTACCCTATAAATTCTTTGCGACCTATAGCGGTTCAAATTTTCTTTTTAAAGGTGTTTCTAAGCTAAAACAACAGTTAGGACTACAATTACGACAGCAAAAAGCGTCCTCAATCTATACGGTGGGTGTACTTAACGGACTGTTACCATGTGGCATGGTCTATATGGCCTTATTTGGTGCTATAGCTACAGGGTCACTTGCGAGTGGCATGCTGTATATGGCGTTATTTGGTCTTGGAACTGTTCCGTTAATGAGCCTCGCGATTTATTCAAAGTCCATATTTTCTCAACCCTTACGCACCAAGCTACAACGTGTGCTTCCTATCTTTATCGTGACCTTAGGGGTCTTATTTATTTTACGGGGACTTGATCTCGGAATTCCGTACATTTCCCCTACAACAATACAACTTCAAGTGAGTAACACCATTGAGGTTTGTAATTAATGCAACAAGAAAAAGACAACTTTTTTACACGGTATTCCTTTTTTTAACGGTCAACAGGTAGTGCCTATTAAAGGTGAACAGACTATATTTTAGCTACTTTAAAAGTTATAAGGAGTTATGATTTTATGACTTTTGTCATATGTTTAATAGGGTATAATGTTAATCTTTACCTAGCTTAATTAAGCTAAAGTTCCTTTGGATTTATAGAAACGCTTGGGTTAATCCTAATCATTTGCCCTAGGGTGTATGCGAAAATCGTAGCTGTCATTAGCCCTATGATTAGCTCCTTATGGCTATTACATAGTAACCAAGCAGCAAGGTAACTTTAAATTAAGTACTAAAAAGTAGGATTGTTTACTACGGGTGTTTTTAGTCAAATGCAGGTGTCTTTTAAAACTTCATCACGCTAAATGTCACATACAATTAGTAAGCAATACGCGTAAATTCTAATGCCTAAAACGATTAAAATTTTCCATTAAATAGAATTTTTTTTGAGGATATACTTTACATCGATACCACCATACTTTTGATAAAAAAACGAACGATACACGTGCATAAAAAAAACAAAATACCATGATAAAGTTAAAGGACCATTCAGTTGCCCCTGTTACCTACACACAAGAAGACGTATTTAAAGCAGCCTATGATTATTTTAATAAAGATGAACTCGCCGCGAGGGTATGGATAAATAAATACGCCTTAAAAGATTCTTTTGATAATCTTTACGAAAAGACCCCTGAAGATATGCATCGAAGGATAGCCAGAGAAATTGCGCGGATAGAAGCAAAATATCCCCATCCTCTTGCTGAAAATGAACTCATGGATTTATTTAGCCATTTTAAATACATTATTCCTCAAGGAAGCCCAATGGCTGGTATTGGAAATGATTTTCAAATTGCTTCGTTGTCAAATTGTTTTGTAATTGGTTCTACCGAGCTCAATGATTCATATGGAAGCATTTTAAAAAATGATCAAGAGCAGGTACAGCTAATGAAACGACGGGGAGGAGTAGGGCAGGATCTGTCGTATATTCGGCCAAAGGGCTCTCCGGTTAAAAATTCAGCCTTGACTTCTACCGGTTTAGTGCCCTTTATGGAGCGTTATTCTAATACAACCCGTGAGGTTGCGCAAGATGGAAGAAGAGGCGCCTTAATGCTCACGGTAGCCATTAACCATCCGGATGCAGAAGATTTCATCAACGCAAAACTGGAGGAAGGCAAGGTGACAGGAGCGAATATCTCGGTGCGTATTGATAATGAATTTATGGAGGCGGTTAAACAACAAAAGACCTACCTTCAAAAATTCCCTACGTACAGCGATAAACCTAAGGTGACTAAAGAAATTAACGCGGGGGATTTATGGAATAAGATAGTGCATAATGCGTGGAAATCTGCAGAGCCTGGAATTCTCTTTTGGGATACCATCATTCAAGAATCTGTACCAGACTGTTATGTAGCGGAAGGATATAAGACGGTATCGACTAATCCCTGTGGTGAGATTCCTTTATGCCCCTACGACTCTTGTCGTCTACTCGCAATTAATTTATTTTCTTATGTTGAACATCCATTTACTAAGTCGGCCTATTTTAATTTTGAGTTATTTAAAAAGCACGCGCACATGGCACAGCGCATTATGGATGATATTATTGATTTAGAACTGGAGAAAGTTGATGGCATTCTTGAGAAAATTGAGGCAGATCCTGAAAGTGATGAAGTAAAAAGAGTAGAAAAAAACTTGTGGCTGGCTATTCGTAAAAAAGCCAAGGAGGGGCGTAGAGCGGGGATTGGAATCACCGCAGAAGGCGATATGCTTGCCGGGCTGGGTATACGGTATGGGAGTCAAGAAGGAAATGAGTTTTCAACCGAGGTACACAAGACCTTGGCCATTGAGGTGTATCGAGCTTCTGTACAAACAGCAAAAGAAAGAGGAGCCTTTGCGTTTTACAATCCCGAGAAAGAAAAAAACAATCCCTTTATTCAGCGATTAAAAGCGGCCGATGAAGAACTTTATGACGCAATGGTAAAATATGGCAGGAGAAATATAGCGCTGTTGACCATCGCTCCAACGGGAACGACAAGTTTGATGAGTCAAACGACCTCGGGAATAGAACCTGTATTTGCCCCCTTTTATACGCGCCGCAGAAAAATTAATCCTAACGACCAAAACACAAGGGTTGATTTTGTAGATGAAGTTGGCGATTCGTGGGAAGAATTTGTTGTATTTCATCACGGATTTAAACAGTGGATGCAAGTGAATGGGTATGCTATTCAAAAGGAATACAAGCAGGAAGAATTAAATCAACTTGTCAAGGTATCGCCTTATTATAAAGCAAGTTCTAATGATATAGATTGGAGTAGTAAAGTAAAGATGCAGGGAGAAATACAAAAATGGGTTGACCACTCAATCAGTGTTACCATCAATCTTCCTAATGAGGCTACCGAAGAGTTAGTTGGTAAACTGTATATTGAAGCATGGGAAGCTGGGTGTAAAGGCGTAACCGTTTACAGAGACGGATCACGTTCAGGCGTTTTGATTTCATCGAAGCAAGAGAAAGCAGGAGCAGATGAGCAAAACATCTTTCCAGTAAAGAGACCGCAAGTATTAACCGCCGATGTGGTTCGGTTTCAAAATAACAATGAAAAATGGATTGCATTTATAGGCTTGGTGGCAAACAAACCCTATGAAATTTTTACGGGTTTCGCCGATGAAGAAGACGGTTTGCTCATCCCCAGATGGGTAAATAATGGCCTTATCATAAAAAACAGGAATGAAGATGGTTCGACCCGGTATGATTTTCAATATAAAAATAAAAAGGGGTATAAAACTACGGTTGAAGGGCTTTCGCATAAATTTAATCCTGAATTTTGGAATTATGCCAAGTTGATATCAAGCACGTTACGGCACGGAATGCCTATTGACAACGTTGTAGATCTGATTAGTAGTTTACAGTTAGATTCTGAATCAATTAACACGTGGAAAAATGGAGTGGCAAGAGCGTTAAAAAGATATATTCAAAACGGGACTAAAGTAAAGGGAAAAACGTGTTCAAATTGTAGGTCAACCAACCTCATTTATCAAGAAGGGTGTTTAACCTGTAGAGATTGTGGCTCTTCTAAATGTGGGTAGTAGCGAATCATTAAGGAGTCAACATAAAACACGGGGAGTTGGCGTCAAAGTTGAGGCTAACTCCCCATACCTATTAAAACTGACGGTGAGACAGGCGTTTCCCTTTCCGTAAGGGCTAATTAGTGACTACGTATTCAATTGGGTAACTCGTGTTGGTAATTGGTTGGTAGGAGGCTAAAATAGCCTTTAGCTCTATATAATCACCATAGCTGAGATTACCGTCCATATATACATGTACTGCACGGTTTGGTGTTGATTTTGTAGCTAAATACGTGGTTAAGGCTTCAGGTGTCATTACGGCATTATTGACGGTAAGCCCTGATTCTTTAAGAATGATTTGTAGGGGTTGATTGAGCGAGTCTACGGCGGTATTTACCGCTGGAAACTCACTAACCATACGGTATTGAATGCGATTGAATTTAATCGTTGACATTTTTTGACTCAAGGTATCTACATAACTAAAGTAATTGAATACGGATGGTTTGTCGGTCTTTTCATCCACTGCTTTTCTGCCTTCTACCACCGCTTGTACCTTAGGTGCCACAAGGCGCATTGGCAAGCGTCTGTCAATGTTAAATACCCAATTTGTACTCGAAATTTTATTGTTCTTGTTTAGTGTTAATGCTACCGTATCTTGGTTCATTTCATAAAACATCCAAATTTGTGTATTGTCATAAATAGGTTCTTGAATTCCTGCAATTCCATTAATGGGAAGTTTAACTTCTTCTTTAGCACATGACCATGCTAAAAGACTAATGAGCACTATACGCAAGCTGTTTTTAAAATACATAAATTTACTACTACTTAATTAAAAATCCTTTTTTGCTGATTTCTTAAACATTCTAATTAGGGGAAATATCACCCATAATAGTAATGCACCAAATGAACTAACCATTCCCAAATTGGTGCCAAAAAATTGTTGAAAAATGGCACCCGTATAGCCTAATAAGGCAGAAATATCAAGTTTCAACAAAATGAGAATACGAGATAAATCTATCGGGTTAAACATGGTGGCTGCCAAAGATAATTTATCTAGGGGATAATCCTGAAAAAGGACTAAAGAAATCAAAAATAATCCGTCATAAATTACCGCTAAAAACAACCATAACAAGATGGCATACCCAAAGCCTTTAATTTTATTTTCGTTTGACAAGGCAATATTAAAGGCTAAGGCTGAAAAAATAAAGGTTAAAAAGGCACCGACGATAATGAGGGATAAGAAATTAAAAATTTCGGTAGATTGCAATAGACCATAGGCTAAAAACGGAATTCCAAGCCCTATAATTAAGCTTAAGGATAAGGAGATGGCAACCCCAAGATATTGGCCTATAAAGATGGTAGAACGCTTTAATGGCTGCGCAAGAAGCAGCTCGGTAAACTCACGGGAGTTGTAATAATACATCACTCCAAAGATGGTTCCAATAAGCGGTGTGAGTACCACAATAATATTCATTAATGTAATTACGGCTTTAGAGACATCGTTGTTTAAAAACAATAAGACAGATCCTAAGCCTAAATAAAACAAGAAATACACGTAGCTCCAACTGCTACGCATTAGGTCGTAAAAACTATATTTTAATATTTTAAACATTTTCTTCGGTTAAAATGGTGGCAATAGCATGTTCTAAATCAGTTTGATTGGTTTGAGATTTAATGGCGGTTAAGGTGCCTTTAAAGTATATTTTACCATCTAAAAGAAAGACAATTTCATCGGCCATTTCTTCCACAAATGACATAATGTGGGAGGTGATTAAGATGGTTTTCCCTTGATTCTTTTCGGCAAGGATTATTTTTTTGAGATTAATTAATGAGAGTGGGTCTAAACCGGTGGTGGGCTCATCTAAAATGATAAGCTCACAATCAAACATAAACGTTAAAAGAATATTTACTTTTTGTTTTGTACCCCCTGATAAATTGCCCAATTTCTTATCTAAAAATGGAGTCAAGCCAAATAAGTCAATAAAATCTTGGTCAGCGGCTGGCTTAGGACGTAAGTTTTTGACCATGTTAATAAGCTCCTTTACACTTAAATTACTAGGAAAATTAGCAATCTGAGGTAAATAGTTGATCTCGTTTCGATAATGATACTTTTTTAAGACATGCTGACCATTAATTTGGATACTTCCTTTATTGGGTATAACCATTCCTAAAATGCTTTTAATCAGGGTAGTTTTTCCAGAGCCATTAGGACCTAAGACAGCAAAAATAGCGCCGTCTGTTGGATTGGGCTGAAGGGATAAATCGAGGCCTTTTAAGACCTCAACTTTTCCAAATTTTTTATATAAATCTTTTATTTCTATCATTGTATCGGTTTCATTAAGGGCGTGTTGTCTACCAATTCATCAGGTGTGAATACGGGAGAAACTTTTTCTGAAAAATTGATAATGTCTACAAATAAACTCCGCAGTAAAACAATGGTTTCGGGTGTCTTATTTACGATATACGAAAATAGTTTAACAGGGCGGTAGGGGATATCACCTATTCCGTTTTTATCTAAATCATATCCCGTATATGAGCTCCAATAATTTCGATCAAACGAATTGTCATTCATATTACTGTTGTACGAAATGTCAAAAGAGTTGTTTAAAAAATTATTTTCCTTAAAAATGTTGGTGTAACAGGCCCCTGCAATTTTTATAGACCAGCCATTACTAATAAAGTTGTTTTTTAAATAATTAATACGGGTAGAGCCTTCTACTTTGATGCCTATAGTGTTTTCTTCAAAGGTGTTTTGTTCAATTTCTGCATCGTAGATCTCTTTTAGAAGAAGTCCGTACGAGGCTGTTCCCCAATTTTGGGTAAATGTGTTTTTGGTCATTTTTATGAATTTCGAAAACATGACCGCTACCCCGGCGCCATTATTGGTGAAGGTGTTATTGTGGTATTCATCGTTGTTAGAAAACATAAAGTGTAAGCCATACCGTAAATTATCGTGACTGTTATTGTTAAGTATCTTACTTTCTTTGACAAACTCGAGGTATATGCCGTCACGTAAATTGTGTACATTATTTGATTCAATGACCACATTAGAGCAGTGCCATAAATGGATGCCATTACCCGATGAAGATTGGTCTACCGCATTACTAGACACCTGGTTTTCTAAAATGAGTCCCTCATGGGATTTCTCAATTAAAAATCCGAAAAATACATTTTCTAAGGTATTATTTTTAAAGGTAAAATACCGGCTTTGGGAAATGTATACGGCGGCGTAATCTTTGGTATAGCTTTGTCCCGGATTTCTAATGGTAAACCCAGAAACACTAACGCTGTCGGCTTTTATAATGAGTACATAACTTTTTTTTTCACCATCAATAATGGGATTGCCCGTGCCAATAATTTCTAACGGCTTATCAATTAAAATGTCACATTCCGCATAGATACCTTCTTGAACGACAATTTTTTCAAAAGGTTTTGCCTTTGCCACGGCTTCCGTTATAGAGCGCACGCTACAGGTATCACAAACCCTTATTGTTTGCGCGTAACCAGCAGTTGAAAGCAACATAAATAGAAGGAACGTAGACCAATTCATTAGCGTATAATCAAAAATTTCGCATTTTGTTGTGCAGTGACATGATGTGCAATGTCCTTGTCAAATGTATAGGTTTGCATGCTTGCTAAGGTAATGGTTTTCTGTTCAATATGGAAATCAATTACACCTTCAAGCACCACTAAAAACGTGGTTTTTGGTGAGGTATGCGTAGGGAAGAGGCTTCCCTTCTCTAAACTAATGAGTAAGGTTTCAGTACTTGATGAAGAAAATAAGGGGGAAACGGTTAGGCCATCAATTTGGGTTTCGAGAATTTTATTGGTGTTTGTCATAGTTTTGTGTATAGAAAACAGCCGTTCCATAGCAGGTATAGATGGGCTGTTTTAGGGTTTATTCTTTATTTTTTTAGTTAAATGATTGCCCTTGAATTTCAGTCCAAGAGTATACACGGCTTGCCGGGGTTTTTACAAAGGGCTGGGCGGCTTCGTTTGAAGCAAAAGCCGATAAATTTGCCCCCATGGGGCTTTTTATTTCCGGACTGATTAAATAGGTCGCTGTTGTAGCATCAATTAAAACGCTTGGATTTAGATAGTCGATTACGAGAAACAATTCAATAGCTGCTGTAGGGGTGGATTTTAAATCGTTTAGCATACATTCAATGGCGTCGTATTTAAACGCTTTGCCTTTGTTGGTCACCAATTGAGCGGCGTGTTGCTTGTCAACAATGGTCATAGAGCAAAATTTACACGCATCGTTTCCATAGTCAATCTTTGCAGGCGCAATGGTACAGGCCGTGAGGGCCAAGAAGAATAAGAAACTGTATTTTTTCATGATTGTTTAGGTGTTTGTTTACCCACAACAAAGGCAACTATCGTCAACATCATTCCAACAAACATCATATAGGCACCGGTGTGAGGTAAGGAGGTTACATCAAAGTTTAACATTTTTTGATGCCCAAATAAGGGCGGTTTATACGTCATGGGTGAACCGTCAGCATTGACCACCTTAATAATAGCATGCGGGTCTAAATCACTACCGTATTCGGTCAGCCAGTTATTAAAATCATACATGCCTAACAAGCCTAAGACTGACATTAGTAAAAACCAGCCCAAAAACCAATGGTATGAAATCTTACCAAAGAAGCCTAGTAATCCAAGCAATACGCCTAAGGTTACCATGCCTCCAATCACCATGGGAAATACAGCGAATTCCCACATGTCTTCGGGTTTTGGAATGACTTTCATTCCGATGTAATGGTTTAAGCCATCAATGTTTTGTAAATCAAATTCAGAGACGCCTTTAATACCATCTAAATAGATGTCCATTCCTAAGGGTTCTGGATATTGAGGTGCGCCTAACATGATATTCCACAAGGGGAATTTAAACAGACCTAAAAGGAATAAAGATCCGATAATCATTATAATACCTGCTTTTTTCATTGTTTTTGCTTTTTGCTGCTTAGCTAAGCGGTCTGGTGTACGTTTGTAGGGCAGCATGTGATAAACAAAAAGGCTGTAGGAAACCAAAGGATTGAAATTTCAATACAGCCTTTTCAAACTAAAATAATCAACTATTCACCGTCTAAAGTCCACGTTAAATCAAGCGTAGAATTCTTAGGAGAAACTCGTATATATCCTTGCATTTCTTGGTGTAATGCAGAACAGAAATCAGTACAGTAGAAAGGCCATACACCAACTTGCTTGGGCTCCCAAGTAAGGGTTTTTGTTTGTCCAGGCATGATTAATAACTCTGAATTATTAGCCCCTATCATGGCAAATCCATGCGGTACATCAAAATCTTGTTCGTGGTTGGTAATATGGAAATATACTTTATCCCCCACTTTAATTCCCTCAATATTATCAGGCGTAAAGTGTGATCTAATCATTGACATGTAAATATGTACTTCGTTACCATTTCGAGTCACCTTCGCCTGATCTGGAGACATTACCGCATAGGGATGCTTGTTTTCATCGAGACGGTAGATTTTTTGTGATTTATCTCTAATCAAATCAGCCGGAATAGCGGCGGCATAATGCGGTTCCCCATGTGTTGGGAAATCATAAATCAATTCCATTTTCTCACCCGTAATATCGTATAATTGTGCTGAGTGCTCTAGTTCAGGTCCTGTTGGTAAATACCGGTCTTTGGTAATTTTATTCATGGCAACTACATATTTTCCAAAAGGCTTACGTGAGTTTCCACCAGGAATCATGAGGTGACCTACTGAGTAAAACGTTGGTTTTCGGTCAATCACTTCCCAGGTACCAATTTTCCATTTAACTACTTCAGAAGAAATAAAGAAGGTGGTGTAGGCATTGCCTTGATCATCAAACTCTGTGTGTAAAGGGCCTAGTCCACCAGACTTTACAGATCCGGCTAAAACATCTTCGTAATTTAAAATTGGAATACCATAGGCTTCTCCGTCAAACTTTTTGTTTTCAATGGCGTCAAGCATTTTTGTAAACGAATGCACGGTTAAATCAGCCGACAATTTTCCATTCCCAATAATGTATTCTCCACTTGGATCTACATCACATCCATGAGGTGATTTAGGGGTCGGTAAGAAGTAAATAGCACCTGGAATTTCTGCAGGGTTTACTGTTAATACTTCTTTTTTCATGGTAGAAGTAGCTGTATGCGTATGCTCGTCATACACATTGTGTGCATAATTTGCTGGCATTTTTGTACCGCCGCCATTGTTTACATATTCTTCAATTTTTTTCCAGTTAATAGCTGCAATAAAATCTTTGTCATTTTGTGAAGCGTTTACTTCTAACAATGAGTTTGCCTCTTCCGTGTTATAGGTTGTAAAAAAGAACCACCCATGCGATTCGCCTCTACCAGGATGCGAAAGGTCATAGTTAAAGCCAGGCATTAAGATTTGAAACTTAATATCCATACGTCCAGACTCTTTGTCTACGCTGATAAACGATAGGGCCCCCTTAAAATTACCCTTGTATTGATCAATAGGTAAATCAGCCTGTGGAACTGGAACGGAGAAACGTGTACCGGCAACTACATATTCTGTATTTTCTGTGATAAAAGAAGAACTGTGGTTTCCTGCACTGTTTGGTACTTCAATGATTTCTTCTGTTTCAAAGGTTTTAAGACTTATTCGAGCGATCCGGGGAGTGTTGTTTCCGTTAATAAATACCCATCGCCCGTCTAATACCCCGTCAGTTTGTGAGATGTCAGGGTGGTGTGCATCATCCCACGGCACCATGCCAAACGACGTGTTTAACATGGGTTTTGTCTCTTCAGAATATCCATACCCAGTGGTAGGGAATTGAGAAAAAACAGGGATTTCTTTAAACATTCGCCCCGAAGGTAAGCCATACACCGTAAGGTTTCCACTATACCCGCCAGACATAAAGGCGTAAAACTCATCATATTCTCCAGGGGCAACGTACACTTTTTCGGCATTACTACTCCTTAAAGCACCATTGCTACCGCTAGATTCGCCATTGTTATTTCCACAACTTCCCAGGAAGAAAGCAGCAGATAACGCAGCTATCGAAAATTTTATACTTGTTTTCATTTGGTTTTATTTAAGTTGATGTATTATAAGGTTCTAAAGTATTCGAGTACCGCTCTGGCTTCTTCTTCACTTAAGTGTTGATTTGCCATTGGAGATCCGTTAAACTCAATTAATAATTCTTTTGCTAAAGGATCTTTTTCAATCATTCCTTCAGGATCTAAAATCATATTCATAACCCATTCCGGAGATCTACGCTCTAAAATTCCTTTGGGAGCAGGACCAATAAATTTCTTGAGCGGCTTGTGACAGGCGGTACACATTTTTTTATACACCTCAGCACCTTTTGCTGCCATTTCCTTGTCAATTTCCGCGTCTAAACTAAGCGATTTGATGGGGCCTACTCCCTTGTTATTCAAGGCAACACGTTCAGAAGGTTTTACTTCTTCCGTACTTGAAGCCTCTTCTTTAGGCGTTTCTTTTTTAACCTCTTCTTTTTGTGGAGATACATAAGGAGAATTCTTTTTAGGTTCATCCTTACTTCCACAACTTGTTAATAGCACTACACTTAATGCTACTAAACCAATTACATTTTTAATCATTATTTTAGTTTTTAATTTAGTATACTTCATTTATTTATTCTATTCTTCTACGGGGACAATTACGTCGTCAACAACATGAATCCATCCGTTACTTACTTGTACCGTTTTAATAATTTTGGTGCCACCTACATAGATCCCATCGTCTTTCTGCGCTACCGTTAAATATTCTCCTGAAGCCATATAGAGTTTTCTTCCTTTCTTAGCTTCCTTTTCTAATTGAGCCATGGGGTAGTTTGCTGGAGCGACATGATTTTTTAAGATAAATGCTAATTTGTCTTTGTTTTCAGGTGTCAACAAGGAGCTAACCGTACCCGCTGGAAGCTTGTCAAACGCGGTGTTTAACGGTGCAAAAACTGTAAGTGGTCCTGCATTAACTAAGGCATTTTCTAACTCAGCTGCTTCAATGGCCGTAACTAAGGTGGTGAAATCATCTAAGGATTTTGCTACCTGTAAGGCATTTGGATCAGAGACGTTGTCTGTAACACTTGCTTGACCCTTTGATTGGTCTTGTGTTTCCACGGATGTAGAAGGCGTTTGCTTGGCATTGTCTGGAGCGGCGTCTTTACACGACGCTACTAACAGTACTGCTGTTAACAGGGGTATTAGTTTGATTATTTTCATGATTGTTGGTTTGAATTAGATCACAAAAATACGGTCATAAATACACAGAAAATATGATAATTGTCATATTAAAGACATTTTAGTCTTTTATTTAAATTGAAGTAAATTTACGTGTAATGCGTTTAAAATCAAATAAGTATATTGAATAGAGGCGTGGATGACTCAGCGAATTGCGCCCAATAGGGCCCAAACGTTGACTTTCTAGGTAGGTACAGGTTTATTCTACCTGGTTTAAATATATTTCTTGGATGGTGACCGTTGAATCGCAGTTTTGCACATAGATGGAAGCTGGTTTTTCAAGAAGAAAACCGTCAATCCAATAATACCGACAAGGTTCTTGACGTACCTTACTTTTAGAAAAATCAATATCTCCTTGAAGTAACATTATTGCAATTGAGGCAGAATCAATCTGTTTTTCTTCCATTAGCTCCTTCACTTCATCGGTATACAGGCGTTGTTTATTGCGTAGAATCTCAAGCATGCGCGCATTGGGAAGATAGTTGCACGAGGCGTTCTTTCCATTTAAAAAAAAGAATAATAAAAGAATTCCAATGGCAAATCCTGAGCCGAAGAAAAGAAACCTACGTTTGATGTCCATGCGTAATTAAATAATCAATAAGTTGATATCTCGATAGGGTAAACTAAACCAATCTGCCACCGCTTTATTGGTTAAAATACCGTGGTAAAAGTACATCCCTTTTCGCAGACTTTTGTCAAAACGTGCACAATTTTCTATTCCGCCTTCTTCCCCAATATTTAAGAGGTATGGTGTAAAAATATTACTAATCGATAAGGAGGCTGTTCTGGCATATCGCGATGGAATATTAGGTACACCATAATGAATAACTCCATGTTTGGTAAATATGGGTGCATCATGGCTGGTTACTTCAGAAGTTTCAAAACAACCTCCACTGTCAATACTCACATCTACGATGACTGCGCCATCTTTCATTTGCTCTACCATCTCTTCGGTAACCACTACTGGCGTGCGGGTTATTCCTCGAATGGCGCCAATGGCAATATCGCAGCGCATAAGGGCCTTTTGCAAGGTTTTAGGCTGAATGGTTGACGTGTATACGGCTTGCCCCAAGTTGTGTTGTAGGCGTCTTAATTTTGTGATGGAATTATCAAAAATCTTAACCTGCGCCCCCAGGCCTAAGGCCGAACGCGCTGCAAATTGACCTACGGTTCCTGCCCCTAAAATAACCACATCAGGAGGAGCAACGCCACCAATATTTCCTAATAATAGACCGTTCCCTTCGCCACAATTATTCATGAGTTCTGCCGCAATTAAGATAGCGGATATCCCGGCAATTTCACTTAGGGATTTCACCACAGGAAAGACCCCGTGTTCATCGGCAATAAAATCAAATGCAATGGCAGTGATGCGTTTTTTTGCCAAGGCTTCAAAATAACTTTTGTGTTGTGTTTTTAGTTGAAGGGCAGAGAAGAGGGTGCTTTGGGGATTGATAAACTCAATTTCTTTTATGGAAGGTGGCTCAACTTTTAAAATTAGATTACAACCAAAGGCCTCTTCAGCGTCATAACTTATCTTAGCGCCGGCCTCGGCATATTCGATATCGTTATAGTTAGCACCTTCTCCCGCACCCGATTCCATAATAATTCGATGGCCGTGACTTGTCAATGCCGCTACAGCATCTGGCGTTAAACAAATCCTTTTTTCTTGCAGGTGTGTTTCTTTTGGAATGCCAATAAAAAGTTCCCCTTTTTGCGTATTAACTTCAAGCATTTCGGGTTTTGGCATTAATTCTTCCCTGCTAAACGGGCTGTATTGTTTACTCATGGTTTAGTTGGTCTTTATGCGTCGTTGTCCATCCGCTTCAAGCGATAAATGAATTTCTAGCGCATTTAAAGGTAGTAAATTTTTAATTCTTTCGGGCCATTCTATAAAGCACCAGTGCGGACTGTCAAAATACTCTTCAATTCCCATGTCTAAGGCCTCGTGCTCATCATTAATTCGGTAAAAGTCAAAGTGATATACTACTTCCCCTTCTTTAATTTCATACACATTAACAATTGAATAGGTGGGCGAATTCACCGTGTCTTTAACCCCTAATTGAGCAATAATCTCTTTGATGAGGGTGGTTTTTCCTACGCCCATATCTCCGTAAAACAAGAGTTGTTTAGACGGGGTGGTTTTAATAATATTAGCAGCAACTTCTGAAAGCTGCGCAAGGCTAAAGCTAGTATCCATACGGTATTGATCTAGTCTGAAAGGGGTGTTTATGACAATAGAAGTGCTCTCGACTTACATTTCCATAGAGTGATACACCTGATTAACATCTTCTTCTTCTTCAAGTTTTTCCAAGAGCTTTTCTACATCAGCCTGAGCTTCTGGATCAAGTTTTTTAGTGGTGGTTGGGATGCGTTCAAAATCGGAAGATAATATTTCAATATTTTTATCATCTAAGTATTTTTGAATAGCTCCAAATTGTTCAAAGGGTGCATAAAGTACTACATCGTCGTCTTCCTCAAAAACCTCTTCTACCTCAAAATCAATTAATTCTAACTCCAATTCTTCCATATCCATATTGATTTCTTCTTTTTTCACTCTAAAGTTACAGGTATGGTCAAACATAAAAACCACTGATCCCGAAGTACCTAAAGTTCCATCACATTTGTTAAACGCTGCGCGAACATTGGCTACGGTACGATTATTATTGTCGGTTGCAGTTTCCACAAGCACCGCAATTCCGTGGGGTGCATAGCCTTCAAATAACACTTCCTTATAATCTGCTGTGTTTTTATCAGACGCCTTTTTGATAGCGCGTTCAACATTGTCTTTTGGCATATTGGCTGCCTTCGCGTTTTGGATAACCACACGAAGCCTTGAGTTTGATTCAGGATTAGGACCACCTTCTTTTACCGCCATCACGATATCTTTACCAATCCGTGTAAATGTTTTGGCCATAGCTGACCAACGTTTCATTTTTCTTGCTTTTCTAAATTCAAATGCTCTTCCCATATAATTTGTGCGTTTGTTAGTTTTTTAATTGGTTTGTTCTTATTCGGTAAGTCCCCCAAATCCTATTCACTTTACCTACTGGACAAAGCGGACCATAGTGGGCCTACGTCAGTTTTTATTTGTTGGGTATGCGTAAGGTAGGTTACACCTGCAAGATCCCTAAATTAAATTTCTTTTCAATTGGCGCGTGATTAGCCGCCTCAATTCCCATGCTAATCCACGTTCTGGTGTCAAGTGGATCTATCACCGCATCGGTCCATATTCTTGCTGCCGCGTAATACGGGGAAACTTGTGAATCATAGCGATCCTTTATGTTAGCATAGAGTTCATCTTCTTTTTCTTTGGTGATTTTTTCTCCTTTTTTCTCTAAGGAGGCCTTTTCAATCTGCAATAAGACTTTGGCTGCTGAGGCACCACTCATTACAGCTAATTCAGCACTGGGCCACGCAACGATTAATCGCGGGTCATAGGCTTTTCCACACATGGCATAATTTCCAGCTCCGTACGAATTTCCAATTACGATGGTAAATTTTGGTACCACAGAATTACTCACAGCATTCACCATTTTTGCGCCATCCTTAATAATGCCACCGTGTTCTGATTTACTTCCCACCATAAATCCCGTTACATCTTGTAAAAAGACTAGGGGGATTTTCTTTTGGTTACAATTGGCAATAAATCGCGTAACTTTATCTGCGCTATCAGAATAAATTACCCCGCCAAAACGCATTTCACCTTTGGCCGTTTTTACCACCTTACGTTGGTTAGCAACGATACCAACAGCCCAACCGTCAATTCTAGCGTAGGCTGTAATAATTGTTTTGCCATAGCCGGCCTTGTATTCCTCTATACTTGCGTCATCTACTAACCGTTCAATAATTTCAAGCATGTCGTACTGTTCGGCTCTTGATTTGGGTAGGATACCATATATATCCTCTGGGTTTTTTGCAGGAGGTAGTGCTTTGACACGATTATATCCGGCTTTATCAAAGTCGCCAATCTTGCCCATTAAATTTTTGATGGTATCTAATGCGTCTTTATCGTCTTTCGCTTTGTAATCTGTTACCCCTGAAATTTCACAATGTGTACTGGCTCCACCTAAGGTCTCATTGTCAATTTGCTCACCTATAGCGGCTTTGACAAGGTAACTTCCCGCTAAAAATATACTTCCTGTTTTATCTACAATTAAGGCTTCATCACTCATAATCGGAAGGTACGCTCCGCCCGCAACACAGCTTCCCATCACTGCAGAAATCTGCGTAATTCCCATGCTACTCATAATGGCATTATTTCTAAAAATACGTCCAAAATGTTCTTTATCCGGAAAAATTTCATCTTGCATGGGGAGAAAAACACCAGCAGAATCGACTAAATAAATAATTGGGAGCTTATTTTCGATAGAAATTTCTTGTGCACGTAAGTTTTTCTTGGCTGTAATTGGAAACCAAGCACCTGCTTTAACTGTGGCATCATTGGCAACTACAATGCACTGTTTGCCCTGTACATATCCTATTTTAACCACCACACCACCCGATGGACAGCCACCTTGTTCTTCGTACATCTTATCGCCTGCGAAGGCAGCAATTTCAAGGCTAGGTTTCTTAGGGTCAAGGAGATAATTGATGCGTTCTCGGGCAGTCATTTTTCCTTTGGCATGGAGCTTTGCCACACGTTTTTCGCCCCCACCTTTATACACCGCTTGCAATTTTTTATGTAAAGCAGATACACTTAATTTGTTGTGATCTTCATTCTTGTTGAAATTGATATCCATCGACAATTTTCTTTGCCGCTAAAGTACAAAAGTTTCCAAAACATTTTTTTTGTAACAAAAGACAATTTTACACTACCTATAAAATATAGAATTAGCAATTTGCAATTAATATTTTTACTAAATTGCTCCTTCGAATAAATAAACTGTTTACGCGCCTATAACATTACACTAAAAGGACGTGCTCAGAGAACAACAATAACTAAAAAATAATTCTTGCTATGTCTGATGATTTTGACTTATTAGAAACAAACACCAACGATAAACAAGCTAAAGTAGATGTCAATTGGGGAAAAGCCATTGATACCATGAAGTCGAAATTAGCTCAAGAAGACGACCCCGAGGTGCGTCAAAAAATATTAAACGCTACCTTAGATGATGTGGTACATATGGCTGAAAAAGACCGTACTACGCTTTTAGATGCAATAAAAGATTTAACAGATTATCAGGATGAGGTAGGTATCATTTTTGAAAAGTTCTCTTCGCTTAACGCGGAAGAACAAAAGGTTATTGACGATGCGCAAAAGGACCTGGAGCGAGCAAAAATTGAGTTAGAGGATGCTCAAAATAAACCAGATACTTGGTGGAATAATTTATGGGGTAGAAAAAGTAAAATAGCGCGGGCCGAAACAGCCCTCAAAGAAAAGCAAAAAGTACGTGATGCGGCAGATAACAAAGCAAAAGCAATGTTTCAAACGCGTATTGAAAGTGCAGACATTCAAACCTTATTGAGTGAATTGTCATATAAAAGTCAAGCGGCGGTAACACGCTTAAAAAATCGCGAGGTTGAGATAAAAGAAGTTGAAGACAAGCTGCAAACAGCCATTGTGGAGGCAACCAACAATCATGCGAAAGCCTTACAGAAGAAAAAAGAAGTTGAAGATCAACTCGAAGAACAATACGCACTGCTTAAACAGGCGCGTCAAGAATTAGAAGAAATAGCAGACAAACAATCGTCTGCCTATGCCGAAGCGGTAGGAAAAGTGACTACGTTAGAGCAAAAAGTGGAGGAGTTGGAAGGATTGAAAAATGCGTATACTACCTTGGCAGCCTCTAAGGATAGCTTTGTGCACAAACACAATCTTACCATTAAAGTATTGACTTCACTTAGAAGTAATCTTCAAACTCATCGCGCAAAGTTAAAAAGTGATACGGAGGAGCGTTTAAAGTACTATGACGGTTATGTTGTCGCTTTGAAAGCGCGGACGGATCAAGAGTTTGCGGCAATTTTGGAGCATCTTGGAGTAAAGACCGATGAGCATATTGGCGAAACGCTTGCCTCAATGCATACCGCAAGTGCCAAGGCAAGACAGGAAATGATGGATAATATTCCAGTGCATGAAAAAGTAATGCAAGGGGTGTATAGTAGTTATGCAGAAGCCTTACAAGAAATTAGAGAAAAGGACAAAGACATTCAAAAGAATTTCGCCGATCGGTATGGGATAGATATGAAGGAAATTTTTGAAGATTATTACCAAGCTGACGCTACGAGTCCCGCTGGAAATGACGGTACGCCAAGTCCTGAAAAAGATGCCCCCACTGAAGGAGATGATTTATTGAGCTAAATAAACTCCATTAGCAAAAAAACGGCATTAGACAGGGGTCTTCTTCGATACGAAAAGGGAAATCTTCCTCAAATACGTCGAATACCCCTTTTTAGTGCCTATAAAAACCTAGTTTAACTTTCATAAAAATGTCTATTAACCACATTGTAACGCCTTTAGATTCTGCTATTTTAGATTCAAAAGAGCAATACGTGTTTTACCATAGAATGGTAGATTTTGCGCTAAAAGAACTTATAGTGAGCATACAGGCCAATCAACTCTGTACGCAGCAAGAGCTTATTTTCTTTAAGCAATATGCAGATTTATTACTCTATTCTATTGAAGCAATGCGGGTGAAGTACATGTACGATCCAGAAGATCACATGAAAATTGACCTCACCAATTCGGGTTTTCCGAATTATTTAGAATTTAGATACCTATATAATGATTTGTCGCTTAAAGACAATTACCTCACTAAATTAACAGATATACCAACGCTAAAGGCAAATTTTCTTGACCAATTATTGGTCAAAAAAACGCCTATTTCAAAGGAAAAGCTTTTTCAAGCGGCTTCAGTGCTTTACTATACCACGGTTAAAAAAGAATATATTTTTAATCGCTTTGCGCAAGGAAAAATTATTGACTCACCCGATCAAAGAGCGCAGTATATGACCAGTTGGAGTTTTTATGATGTGGGCCATAACCGTCCGTTTGTATGTTATATGTATTTTGACTACGAAGGGAAAAATATTCAAGCGCATAAGCATGAAATTTACGAAGTGCTTAAACAAACGGCAGATCGTGAGATGGCTTTAGACACAATGGCCTATACCATAGATAGACGATTGCAAGACGTGATGCCTCGTTATATTAAACGGATTGATTTAGGACCGTTTCACAACATCTTTGCCAAAGATGAACACGAATTAACCCATAGTATAATTGGAAGTATCGCAAAAAAAGAAATTCCCCTCTCGTCATATGCCTTATCGCTTAAAATTGATGAAGTAACCTCGGGAAGTACCTTTGAGGAAGGTGGTTTTTTCTCGCGGAAAACCTTACAACATTGGAATGAAGTTACGCAGGCTGCCTATGTATTTGCACCGCATCGCATCATTCAGTTATTAGAAAATAAGAATAAAACATTTATGAATAGCTTGGCAAAAGCTCCGATGCTTTTGGCTACGATGCCTTAGGGAATCTGAAGGCTATTTTACCAACACGTTGTGGGGTACCACAGGCGTGTTGACAAACCTAAAAAGATAATTTTCATATAATGGAACACAACACTACCTTTCCTATAAAAAAATCAGAATTAGACGTACTTCGTGATGAAGCAGCAGGCTATTTAAAAAGTATACAATGGGAGCAAGGCTTACGTGCTAAAAATAAAGAGAATGACGGTAAAGAAGATAATATTTTGTTGTACTTGTCTCGCGCCAATAACGGTTCAAATGTAGGTATCACCTCGGTCTCTAAGACAATTTTAGCCTTAAAAAAGAGACTATTGCCTGATTCTATAGCCATCCCTATTTATTTAAATCAAACTTTATTTGCGGTACAAGAGGGCCTGACGTTGGGAATTTGGATCAAGGATAATTACAATGATGCTTCTGGACTTTCAAGCCTCTTAGAGCGTCGGTCAAGCTTAGATCGCCAAGGCAAGCGCGAATTTGAAAGTAAAATGCACACCTCTTCTGCTTTTATGTTATTCGCAATGGGATATAGAATACAATATAGCTTACGCCCACATGCTTCAGATGATCTGTCTGTGATGAAACAGAAGTTTGCAGGTATTCCCGAAGTATCGTTACGCACCCCGCTTAAAGCTATTTCTTGTGCCTTGTATTATTATGACAAATACTTAGCCCATCCAGAGATTATTCAATCGGATAAAGATGTTATCGATTTCACGGTGGTGTATTTTGAAGCATTACTTGATGAAATTCAATTGAGAAAGAGCAGTTTAGAGTATACAACCTGTATTCTTGATCGAAGTTATAAACTCGAAGGGGAGGAGTTTGTTATTGATGGTTGGCAAACCATATTTTCTGGGGTAGCCAAGAGTGTTGAATTTAATAAAATTCAATTTGAACAAATTGTGGGAAATCGCGATGCAAAACATTTTGCTCGTCGCTTAACTGAACGGATGTTGAGTTATGACTTTGAGGCGAAGAAAAATCCGTTTCAAGAATTGGGTGGGTTTATGCCAGTGTTTATGGGCTATGGAATCCCGGGAACAGGTAAAAGTATGCTTATTGCTGCAATCGCTACCCGCTTAAAAGAACACTGTGATCAATTGGAGATTCCCTTTTTATTTCATCCCATGCCCGACACCCTGATTAGTACGTTTCAGGGGGGCTCTGCAGAAAAAATGGTGGCATGGATGAAGCCTTTACAAGATCCTACCAAGCTTATTTTTGCCCCCATAGATGACGCAGAAAACAACCTGCAAGAACGGACGGCACAAGGGGTATCTGCCGGAGTCAAAGAGGTGATTGGGGTATTTTTGCGCTATACCGAAGGAGCCTATGCTGTGAATTATGGAAATAGCGCTATTGGCCTTTTTACTAACCTCCCCGAAATGTTAGACAAAGCGGTTATTTCGAGGGTGCAGGGTCGTTTTAAAATAGATGGCGCACGTTCTACACATGACTTTTTAGATCAAGATTATCTATGGTGGCGAAAATTGCAAGCAACCATGCCCGATTTTATCACTATGGAGAACCCCGCCAATTATCAATTCTTAAAAGACCAAGGCCTCGCTAAAAATATGGGGGAAATTTTACACCTCGTTGAAAAACCAACCGAAGAACGGGTCTTAGCAACCTATGAGCGTGTAGAAACCATGGCGAAAACATCAGCACATGAATTTTATGCTTTACTGTATAAGGAAATTCAACAGATTTTTCCATTTTTCTCTTCGAGAGATGTACGTAATATTCAGTCGGCCATTTCATTGCGCTTGACAGATTTTGATTTAGAAAAAGATTGGTTTGAACATCCAGACCGCTATTTTAAACAAGATTATGCCACTAAATTTGGCATGCTACAAGAATTGATGCGAGCCAATATGAAAGGCTTAGATTTTGCTGAAATTAGACGGCAAGAAGTTGTACGGTACCTCGATAATGTGGCTACCATTGCGGATACCGATTTTAAACGCAAAGTTAAAGGGCGTGTTAATCAGCTCAACATTGAGTTGGAAGCAAGAACTCAGTTTGAAGGAAAAAAATAATGATACCTGTGTGAGCGCAAAGATGGGAGCGCTATGCATGGCAAATAAACCAACAATAATGGTATGAATACGTCTAATTTGGACAAATTAATAAAAGCAAACTTATACCGCGCGGAACTTATTCCTATAAGCGGGAAATTAGTAGAGCGCTACAATCAGTGTTTGGTAAAAATGGGCATTTCGCCAACGGCACTTACTTCATTTTCTATCGATGGCATCGGATGGAGCCCGGAAATTGCGTCAGAAAAGAACGCATTGGGCTACCTCAATAACGGGGATGCAAATCCCCAAGGAATTATAATCACCCCGCTTCAAAAAGGCAAACCTGTATATGTACCCTTCCATTCATTTGATCGGGCCATGATGCAACACGTATTTGCAAGCTACGAAGCGCAGCTTAGTAATATTACACGTGATTCGGCTATTTGCCTCGATTTTGATCAGGGTTTAGATACCTTTTACGGCCCGTTGGATGTGCTCAAATACAAGCAGGTGAAGATTTCTTTTCACGATATTAAAGATTTAAAGAAAATTAGGAAAGAACAGATGGACTTAATTGATAAGTTTATGCTGGGGACCAATTTTATTGATGAAAATTTACAACACGAATTGCTTGCTTCGGCTAGAGCACACGGAGATTTACGCGGTAGAAATATTGGTTTAGAACCGTTGATTTTTGAATGTAGTACCTTTTATACTAAAGCGTTCAACGGAATTTATGTATTACGCGATTTTATTTTACCAATCTTGGTTTTTGAAGATCTGGAGGCCTATAAAGAAGCGATAAAAGATACCGAGCATGACGTATTGATGTACCATATTGATCAACCCGAATTAATGGATAAATTACGTGATCATTCATTGATAGAGTGCGACTTAGAACAAGTGGTGAAGTCGGATAGATACGAACGTGTAAAGAAATTTGTCTTTGCTGAAGCCCTCAAAAAACGCAGTCATCCCTTAAACCAAATTTTAGAGGAACCCTTATTGTATAAACGCTATTTAAACACCCTGTCTATTGACGAGCGCAAGCGCGTGATGGGGGTCGAGTTATATTTAGAGAAATTAGAGACCAGTAATCAATATAAAATAGAGGATTTGGTAGATAAAAGTATGTATAATGCCCTGCATCAACCGCATTCATCTTTAGAGCTCATCTATCAAGATTTGATCTGGCAATTATTGGTAAATGTGTCAGATAAAGATATCCTTCATTTATATTGGTATGATAAAGAACAATTTTACAAGGATTTTGTACCTTGGGAAGATGATATGAAGGATTGGGCCATTGAAACCATTGTTAACGCATTACATTAAAATATACACCTATGATCACCTTAGAATTAATGGCATTTATAGCGTCTGTCCTGTTTGGGATTTTACTCTATTGGCGAGAGTCGAGTAGTAACCGCCTATACCGGTTTTTTAATAAACTGATGTATTCAAAAGAACTGCAAATGAAAAAGTCAGATAAAACAGGCTTTGTTTATCAGCAGCGTTTGGCACTTCGCTTTATTTTTATCACGGTACTTTATTTAATTTTACTCTTAATCTTTCGCTTTGTCTTACCAATTAATGTTGGAACCGTATCTATATTTGCTTCGGGAATAGTTGGTGCTGTTATTGGTTCTTATTTGGCAAATTTTATTTTTACTTCGAGTGAAGTTATTGATGAACAATCAGATTCTATTGGGGAGTCATTAAAAGATACCATCGATAAGGGGAAAGAACTCCTAGCAGACATGAAAGAAAAGGTTGAAGGGAAAGAAAAAGAACTCGCAAACAGTAACCCCGTCGCTGAAAACACCCCTAAAGCAACCGAAAAGAAGCCTGAAGCAGCCCCAGAAAAATCGGCTCGCGAGCGCCTAAAAGACAAAGGATTACTTTAATAAGCTGTAAAAACAATGACCATGATTAAACGCTATTGGCAAAAAGGAAAAAAGCAAAAGATAATAAGTCTCGTTTTAGGATTCGTACTGTTGTTTTTAGTATTTGTTTTTAGAGATGAATACCAGCCTCTACTATTATTTATCCGAAAATTTTTCTTTATCATTTTGGTGGTGGGAATGGGGTTGTTTTTTGGGATCCGCCGCTTTAGAAAGACAGCAGCAACCGGAAAACGTATGCTTTTATTGGTAGTAATGTTGGTGTTTTTGGGTGTAATTTACCTGGTGGGTTGGCAGTTTAAGATGTACGATTATATGAAAACATATAATGTATATCAACATTTAAATCGCGTTGAACTCGATGAACTCCCCCTGACCCAAAACGAACGGATTCAACCGCTGCGGAACATCTTTTCTATGGCCAATGAATCGGTTGGGGAAACCAAAGACGTTTCTTTGCCACATTTAGTGCGGGTAGATGAAGAGAATAAATGGACCATGGCTATTCAACCTACTGAGAAGTACGTGTGGCAGCAAATCAGTGAAAATACAGAGGAGGTTTTTGCTGTTTCTAGTACAACACCTTTTCCTCGCTTTTCAGCTGAAAATCGCATAGCCACTACCTTTTCTATTGGTGAATCAATGAAGTTTAGTAGAAACACGTACAATGCCGTGGTTCAGCGATTTAACCTTTGGCAATTGTTTACCCTTGAGCCTGGAGATGTGTTTTATATGAAAAACGATGAGAATAAGTGGGTGCAAGTGGTGAGTTTAATTAAGTGGAAAGGCTTCTTCTTTCCGTATCCAACCTTTGGTGGCGTGCTTGTTATTGAAGGAGGAGCGCATGACTTTGGTGATTATGTAGAGCGAATTTTATTCGGAAAAGGCACGTATATTAGTCCAAGTGAAATTAATAAGTACCCCTACCTTAAGGGGCAAAATATTATGTCTGAAACGGTTTCTAGAATTCAGGCAGAATCCTTAAAATTTATTGGAGGATTTAGTGATCCCTTGCCGTGGAATATGGAGACTGCAGTGAAGATTCCGGACTTACCAGACGATCAAAATCAACAGCCATTTGTAACAGATTTTAATTTTTCTGGAATGGGTACTAGTGCGTATAGTGGCTTGTACCATTGGTTTGGATTAGAGCCTGTGGGGGATGAGCGAACAAGCTTAACCTTTAGTGTGTTTATACCAGCAGACGGTACAGAAACCATGTATTACTACGATCATGGAGCAAAGAAGGAAGGCTATGCAGGAGTGTCGGCAATGCCGCTAAAAGTGATCGAATCACGTAAAGAATTTGACTGGACTGTGAATAAGCCGGTAGAATTTAGGCCGTATATTAAAGAAATTGCAGGCCGAAAAAGAATGTTCTTTTTAGGAACAATTTCAGCCATTAAAGACGATGCCCAAAAGTTTGACGGTGCGGCTACACCTGACCTAGCCTTGATAGATAGTGAGTATCGAGATGTGGTGTGGATTGATGCTAAGCGCCCAAGTCAATGGGACAAAATGGTTTATGATCAATTAAACGAAGCGTGGAGAGCAAGTGAAAACATAGGGCAGTATTTTGAAGAAAAAATAGACCCCCGTGAAATTCAATATAATTTAGATTCGGTAAAAGAGATAAAATCGCCCGATAATACTGAACTGATGCGTAAACTACAACGGCAATTAGATTCGTTGAAGAAGGAATCGCTTTAGTTTGTGCAATGCGGACAGTGCAGTAGATTGAACATTGCCTGGGGGAATTGTGCGTTTTTGGGTAGCGTTTTTCAATAGTGCATGCTCTTTTTCCCATTTTCATATAATGGGTACCTACGCCCTAGCACCTAATCCCTCTCCCGAAGCTATGATTTGTAAATATCTATTCGTAAATTGCTAGCAAAACAATTGAATAGATATAAGCTAATGAAAAAAATCCTTGCCTTTGCCGGAAGTAACAGTACACATTCCATAAATAAACAATTAGCCACTTTTGCGGCACATAAAACAAAGGGGGTCGTAACGATTCTCGATTTAAACGATTATGAACTGCCGGTATTTGGGGTGGATGTAGAACGAGAGAATGGCATTCCGCAAGCTGCGCATGATTTTTTAGCCGCAATAAAAAGTGCCGACGGTATCATCTTGTCCTTAGCAGAGCACAATGGAGCGTATTCGGTCGCTTTTAAGAATATACTTGATTGGATGTCTCGGATAGATGGGAAGCTGTGGAGTGAAATTCCGATGTTTCTTATGGCTACCTCGCCCGGAAAACGCGGAGGATCTAGTGTGTTAGAAATTGCATCAAATAGATTTAAATTTATGGGAGGTGCTATTGTAGCTACTTTTTCACTCCCTTCATTTAATGAAACCTTTAAGGAGAACCAGATTGTAGATGCGGAATTGGCCGCTGCGTTTAACCGCGAACTCAACATGTTTATCAACGCCTTGTAACGAACTTAAATCCCATGGAACCAGCAAAAGAAATTAGTAAAAAGTATGACAATGGAGAGATCACCATTGTATGGAAACCCAACAAGTGTATTCACGCAGGTGCTTGTGTAGATGCACTACCCAAAGTATATCGACCTAAAGAAAAACCGTGGATTCAACCAGATCAAGCCACTACTGCTCAGTTAAAGGCGCAAATTGCCACCTGCCCATCAGGGGCATTATCTTTTGTAGATAATCAGGCCAGCTCTAAAACCAGTACTGCCCCGAGTGCGGTAAGCATTGAGGTACGTAAAAAAGGACCATTGCTGGTTCGCGGCACGGTTCAAATCACCCATGCTGACGGACGAACTGAGCAGCGTGATGAAATCACTACTTTTTGCCGGTGCGGGGCCTCTGCAAACAAACCATTTTGTGATGGTACCCACCGAAGCATAGACTTTAACGCCTAACGATGAAAATAACGCTATATGGAAAAGCAGGTGATGCATACACGGTTGCCTTTAAGAATTTTCTAAGGATGGCGGAAGTGCCATTTGAATTTAAGGATATCACAAAAGATAAGGAAGCAAGAGATCACACAAAAACCTTATACGAAGGACGGTTGAAATCCCCAACCTTGTTTGTAGACGATATCGTGTATAAAACACCTACCTCTGATGAGTTTAATCGTATTATGCAAAACTTACACTTAAAAGGGTAATGTTTGCACTAGGTTGCGCAGAAGAATAGGCTATGATGTTGATGGTATTCCAAAAAAATAGTACCTTGCTAAACTATTATGCACGCATAACAAATAATTGTTTATCATGAAATATCAGCACATTTTTGAACCCCTAGATTTAGGTTTTACCACCCTAAAGAATAGAATACTTATGGGGTCTATGCATACCGGATTAGAAGAAGAGAAAAACGGATTTGAACGCATGGCTGCCTTTTATGCCGAACGGGCAAAAGGTGGAGTTGGCTTAATCGTTACGGGGGGAATTGCGCCAAATATTCAGGGGTGGACAGGACCTTTTGCTGCGCGGATGTCGACTAAAAAACACGCCAAAAGACATCGCATAATTACGCAAGCCGTACATCAGCATGAAGGAAAAATTTGTATGCAAATCTTACATGCTGGGCGCTATGCCTACCATCCTTTAAATGTTGCACCTTCGGCGCTTAAATCGCCCATCACACCATTTAAACCGTTTAAATTAAAAAAATCGGGAATAAAGCGCACCATTAGAGATTTTGTGAACACCGCAAAATTGTCAAAATTAGCGGGGTATGATGGCGTAGAAATTATGGGTTCAGAAGGCTATTTGATCAATGAATTTATTGTGACAAAAACCAACCGCAGATCGGATGAATATGGAGGGAGTTATGAAAATCGCATGCGCTTTCCGGTAGAAATTGTCAAAGCTGTGAGAAAAGAGGTTGGCCCAGAATTTATCATCATCTATCGCTTGTCAATGCTTGACTTAGTTGAAAAAGGTAGTTCTTGGGAGGAAGTGGTTGCCTTGGCTAAAGCCATAGAAAAAGCAGGGGCAAGCATTATTAATACAGGTATAGGATGGCATGAATCGCGAATTCCAACCATTGCCACCTCGGTACCTCGAGCTGCTTTTACTTGGGTGACCAAACGTATGAAGGCAGAAGTTCAGATTCCGTTAATTACCTCAAATAGAATTAATATGCCAGCAACTGCAGAAAAAGTGCTGGCTGAAGGTCATGCCGATATGATTTCAATGGCACGGCCTTTTTTGGCTGATCCGCATTGGGTCAATAAAGCAGCGGCCGAAAAAATTGACGAGATTAACACGTGTATTGCCTGTAATCAGGCGTGTTTAGATCATGTATTTGAACAAAAAGTGGCGAGTTGTTTAGTCAATCCCCAAGCCTGTCATGAAACCGAATTAGTCTATAACCCAACAACCCAAAAGAAAAAAATTGCCATTGTAGGAGCGGGACCCGCCGGGATGTCGGCTGCTGCCATTGCCGCGCAACGTGGCCATGAGGTAACTTTGTACGACAGTCATAGTGAAATAGGTGGGCAATTTAATATTGCCAAACAAATCCCCGGGAAGGAAGAATTCTTCGAAACCATTCGCTATTTTAATACTCAACTCGCGCTGCACAAGGTAAGGCTCGTTCTCAATACCACGGTGGATGCAAATGAACTCCTTCAGGAAAACTATGACGAAGTTGTTTTGGCAACGGGAATTACCCCTAGAAATGTCAAGATTGAAGGCATTGACCATCCTATGGTACATAGCTATATAGATGTATTAAAACATAAAAAACCAGTTGGTAAACGCGTGGCCATTATTGGTGCTGGCGGAATTGGGTTTGATACGGCGGAATATTTATCGCACGAAGGAACCTCCTCCTCTTTAGATATAAATCAGTGGTTACGTGAATGGGGAATTGATCCATCGCTTTTCGCACGTAGTGGGATAGAAGGGGTAGAACCCGCCATTCATCCGTCGCCTAGAGAAATCTTTATGTTTAAACGAAGCGAAGGTAAATTTGGAGGGAAACTAGGGAAAACTACAGGATGGATTCATAGAACAACCCTAAAAAAGAAAAAGGTCAATTTTATAAACGGGGTGCGTTATACCAAAATTGACGACCAAGGTTTACATTATTCTATTGGGGATCAAGCCCACCTGTTGGCTGTAGATACGATTGTGATTTGTGCGGGACAAACGCCTTTTAAGCCGCTTTTGGAGCCCTTAGAAAAAGGGGGCATTAACGTGCATGTTATTGGCGGGGCAGAATTGGCGGCAGAATTAGATGCAAAGCGCGCCATTAATCAAGGTTGTCGTTTGGGCGCTAGCTTGTAATCTCATATATGTTGGTTTTTAATGGCCCGTTACTAGGTTGGTGGGTAGGCCTCATCTACCACAACGAACGGATGTGATTGCCATCAACGCTGGTGGTCATGGAGGTATATATACCATGTTTACAGCTGAGATAAAACCGTATGACTTTTGGGTGGATGGTGTTTTACTGCGTATAAGCGCTTAAATCCTGTCCATTTTATGAAATATTTACGATATTTGCATTCACCCAATTTTAACCTCAATGATGAATAAAAATACTGTTTTAGGATATGCTACGCTGATAATGATTGTTATGGGACTGGTTTTAATCGGTCTTGGTGCATTTAGATATGACGACATCGCAGGATGGGGCTTTGCCACGGTAGGCATCGGTTTTTTTGCGATTGCATGGGTTTTCAATGCATTAAAGGGGAGAGTGTAAGAGCTTTATGGTTGGCAGCCTGCATGCTTCAATAGGTAGTCTGCAGTAAACTACCAGCGTACTTCATAATAATAATTAGCGCAGTTAAATAAAAATACCACGACTATGTCAGACGATAAAAAAGTCATCTTTTCGATGAATAAGGTTTCAAAAACCTTTACGAATGCAAATAAACCAGTTTTAAAAGATATTTATTTAAGCTTTTTCTACGGTGCAAAAATAGGCATCCTAGGGCTCAATGGCTCAGGGAAATCTACCCTCTTAAAAATCATTGCTGGGGTAGAGAAAAATTTTCAAGGGGATGTGGTGTTTGCGGATGGCTATCGCGTTGGCTATTTAGAACAAGAACCAAAATTAGACCCGAATAAAACAGTTTTAGAAGTCGTTAAAGAAGGAGTAGCCGAAACGGTTGCAATTTTGGATGAATACAATAAAATCAACGATATGTTTGGGTTGGAAGAAGTGTATTCTGACGCAGATAAAATGGAAAAGTTAATGGCGCAACAGGCGGTGTTACAAGATAAAATTGACGCGGCCAACGCATGGGAACTCGATACCAAGCTTGAGATTGCCATGGATGCTTTACGTACACCAGATGGAGACCAGAAAATTGAGGTCCTTTCAGGAGGGGAAAAACGTCGGGTAGCCTTGTGTAGATTACTCTTACAGGAACCAGAAGTGTTATTGCTCGATGAGCCTACCAACCATTTAGATGCAGAGTCTGTTCATTGGTTAGAGCATTATCTCGCACAATACAAAGGCACTGTCATTGCAGTAACGCACGATAGATACTTTTTAGATAATGTAGCCGGATGGATTCTTGAGTTAGATCGCGGGGAAGGGATCCCTTGGAAAGGAAACTATTCTTCATGGCTAGATCAAAAATCAAAACGCCTTGCACAAGAGAGCAAAACAGCCTCTAAGCGACAAAAAACGTTAGAACGAGAACTCGATTGGGTACGTCAAGGGGCCAAGGGACGACAAACCAAACAAAAAGCAAGGTTAAAGAATTATGATAAATTATTGAGTCAAGATCAAAAACAACTTGATGAAAAGTTAGAAATATACATCCCTAATGGGCCGCGTTTAGGAACCAAGGTAATTGAAGCCATTGGTGTGAGCAAAGCCTTTGGTGATAAATTGTTGTACGAGGACTTGAACTTCAAGTTACCTCAAGCGGGAATTGTTGGAATTATTGGACCAAATGGGGCAGGGAAAACTACCATATTTAAAATGATCATGGGGGAAGAAACCCCAGATGCCGGCTCTTTTGAAGTGGGAGAAACCGCCAAAATAGCCTATGTTGATCAATCACATTCAAATATTGATCCCGAAAAATCGATTTGGCAGAATTTTTCAGATGAACAAGAGTTGATCATGATGGGCGGAAAACAGGTGAACTCACGCGCCTATTTAAGTCGCTTTAATTTCTCTGGAAGTGAGCAGAATAAAAAAGTGTCAACGCTCTCAGGAGGGGAAAGAAACCGATTACATCTCGCCATGACCCTTAAAGAAGAAGGTAATGTATTGCTTTTAGATGAGCCTACTAACGATTTAGATGTTAATACATTACGTGCGTTAGAAGAAGGGCTAGAAAACTTCGCGGGCTGTGCTGTAGTGATTTCTCACGACCGGTGGTTCTTAGATCGAATTTGTACACATATCTTGGCATTTGAAGGGGATAGTCAAGTCTATTTCTTTGAAGGATCATTCTCAGATTATGAAGAAAATAAGAAGAAACGATTGGGGGGTGATTTAATGCCTAAGCGAATCAAATACAAGAAATTAATTCGATAGGCGCTTGGCTTGGTGAGGGTAGCTTTGATTGACGTTAGGGAGTTACCCTTTGGTGGGGTAAATGCATTAAACCGGGTACAATAGTAAAAGGGCTCGCAGTCTGTTTTACTAGAGAACAACCAGGTGGCTATGAGCTTAGTTTGCTAAACGGGTTAAAAATTCAGCATACTCTTTTTCGGTAGTATTACCGCGAAAGCCTATAATCCGACCTAAATCGGTTTCATTGGCATCAATGATTAGGGTGGTTGGAAATCCTGTAATCTTAAACTTTTCTTTAAGTGTTTGGTTAAACGCTAGTAAGATAGGATGTTGATTTTCTTTTTTCTTAGGAAAATCGGCCTCATACAAGATATAGTGGTCTAATAAGGCCTTGTATTTCGTTTTGGCATAGAAGTCCTGTTCAACATACTTACACGCACTACACCAATCAGACCCTGTAAAGTAGATTAAAATGGGTTTACCTTGCTGTTTACTTAGTTCCTTTGCCGTAGTATAATTTAAATTCCATGTTAAATTATGCGCATCTACCCGTGTCATCTGTTGTGCGGTTAAAGAATTCACAAAGACGATAATAAAAAACAGGAGGGATAATTTTTTCATATGTCGCTGGTTTTTAAAAAACAAGGTCTAAGGTACGCCTTTTTTTTTGAGATAAAATAAACGCTTGATCGTTTTATTTACCGAGGTGCTGAAAACAAAAAAACAAGGATAATGTTTTAATTAATTGCAATAAAATCATAAATTTAGCCAAACTTTACTGTGCCACCTGGCCATATTAACCCTTAGTTGAACCCAATTTTATGAATAAACGAGAATTTTTAAAAAGTGCGGCTGCACTTTCGTCAGTTGCTTTATTACCATCTGCCTTATGGGCAATTCCCTCAGATAAAAACCTTAAGACAGCGCATATTGGGGTAGGCGGTATGGGCTTAGCCGATTTAAAGTCAATTTCTTCGCATGCACAGGTTGAGGTATATGCTTTGTGTGATGTGGATAGCAATGCGTTGTCAGCGGCAAAAGCCTTATTTCCTAAGGCTAAAACCTACAAAGACTATCGGGTTATGCTCAAAGAATTGGCAAATGAGATAGATGCTGTAGTGGTTTCAACACCCGATCATACACATGCGCCTGCTTCGATGTTAGCCATGAATATGGGAAAACCGGTCTATTGCCAAAAACCCTTAACGCATCATGTAACCGAGGCAAGGGCCATGCAAAAATTGGCAGCCGAGAAGAATTTGATTACCCAAATGGGAATTCAAGTCCATTCATTTTACGATTATAAGCTGGCCACCTTGCTCATTCAATCAGGTATTATTGGAAAGGTAAAACGCGTACGCGCTTGGTCTCCAAAAAATTGGGGCTATGACGGGCAGGCGCCGGAGGGAGAAGATGCAGTACCCGCAAATTTAGATTGGAATTTATGGCTTGGAACCGCAGCGGAACGTCCCTATAAAGACGGGGTTTATCATCCTGGAAATTGGCGTAAACTGTTAGACTATGGCTGTGGTACGTTGGGCGATATGGGCGTGCATATTTTTGACACCCCGTATAATGCGTTACAACTAGATGTACCGCGAACCATAAAGAATAAGTGTAGAAAACCTACAGGCTTTGGTTTCCCTGAGCACAATGTAGTTACTTATAAGTTCCCAGGAACCAAGTACACCACAAAAACGTTAAAATGGATTTGGTATGATGGACCTGGTGCTCCGGCAGACCATAAAGATTTTGCTTTGCCTAATGGCGATGCGCTTCCTGATCAAGGGGCCATGTTTATAGGAGAAAAAGGCAAATTACTATTACCACACTTTATGCAATTGCCTCGGCATATTGTCAAAGGAGCCTATGTTGACCTTGATCTTAGTCCGTTTAAATCGCTGGGTGAACCCATACGCGATTACGCCAAAGAAGGCGATATGCATTACCATCAATTTGTTGATGCTTGTTTGGGTAAAGGGACTTGTTCGGCACCTTTTTCATATGCTTCACGATTAACAGAAACCATTTTGTTGGGGGTAATTGCTGGGCGATTCCCAAATAAAACCCTGCACTGGGATAATGCTACGGCGCGATTCTCAGAAGAAGAGGCAAATCAGTTTTTAGACGGGGTATACCGTGAATTTTAAGCTGTGCCCTATAGCTTTTAGGTCAGGTGCATGGGGTTGTTAGCTTACTGCTAAGACGGATGATCGTGGGGATTATGACGCTTTAACAGGCCTTCAAAAAATGTGACATGGGCATATAGTGCAAGAAATTCACGGGGAAAATTGACTAAAATACCCTTATTTTGTTGGATACCAGTTGCGTAGTCGCACATCAATATTTTTGTTTTTAGCTTTTACTAACTTTTTAAAGGCTTCCGTATCACTCATGTCTGGTTTACCGCGGTAATGATAGGGATAAACTATTTTAGGTTTAAATTCTAAAACAGCGTCTGCCGCTTGGTTAATATCCATAGTGTATGGAAGGTTCATACAAACAAAAGCGATGTCTATATTTGGTAATTTTCGCATTTCGGGAATATCTTCGGTATCTCCACTAATATAAATTCCCTTTCCACCCATATTGAGGAAGTAGCCATTTCCTCTACCTTTTGGATGTCTTGAGTTTTCATCATCAGGCAGATTGTACATGGGGATGGCATTGATAAAAATATCATCCTGTACGGTCATCCCACCATTTTTAATAATTTCTAATTTCTTAAAATCTTTTTTTATCATTTCCGCTACAGCGGGAGGAACCACAAAGACGGTATTTTCTGTATCCAAGCCTTTTAGGGTGGTAAGATCGGTATGGTCACCATGAATATCCGTAATTAAAATTATATCCGGCTTGTCAAGACCCTTAAATCCTTCTGCGCCACCATACGGATCAACATAAATAGTTTTTCCTTCCCATTGTAAAACCAAGCTCCCATGCAGCACGGGCTGAATAGTAATAGTACCTTCCGCGGTTTTGATAATGTCTGGTTTGGCTCGTTGAGCTTGAACACTTAATGCGAGGCATAATCCAATAATACTTAGGGTAGTTTTCATGCTTAAATAATTTTGTGGACTTCATTCTTAATATAGCTCAAGGCAACACTTGTTGGAGATTCAGATCCAGCTGATTTTTGTAAGATATCTTCCCTCATTTCCTGCGCATTTTTAATTTCGGTATTCGCTAGACTCTTGCGAATCATATTAATAATGGCGTTTTTTGAGGTAATGATTACATTCCAACATTCAGGAGTCATGTAAATTTGTTGTGCTAAGTTATGTTCAAATTCCTGTTCAATCGTTTTGTTTAGTTTTTTTTCGTAGTTGGCTTTATCATCCCCAGAAGGTGACACTCTTACAATAAGCCCTTGCGGAGAAATGCGTTCTAAAAAAATAGACATGCGTTCATAGGCTTGTAATCTAAGGGGCAAGGCAATGTTTTGTTTGTCCTTTTTTAATAAATAACTACGGCGTTTGTCTTCATTTTTTGTGTGTTCTTTAAAAAAATACAAGGCGATAAGTCCCGTAACAATCGTTGGGATGGTGAAGCTTAAAAGCGTTACTAAAGTTGATGTTTCCATTCAGTTTATTAATTAATCCTCCAAATTTACATTTTTTTTTATTCGTGTGATATAAACCTAAATTTATTTTGTGGGATCTTGTCGAGGAGAATAGAATTTGTAAATAACTTTTGTTGGTATTGGTCAATTACAATTGTATTTTTGACATTCTTAAAAAAGGTCCCGTGAACGAATATTTAGCTACATTAAACGAAGCACAACGACAAGCTGCATTAAATAAGGAAGGTCCAATGATTATTATTGCTGGAGCGGGTTCGGGAAAGACTAGGGTGTTGACGTATCGCATTGCTTACTTGATGGATCAAGGGGTGGATGCATTTAATATTTTATCCTTAACGTTTACCAATAAAGCGGCAAGGGAGATGAAAGACCGAATTGCAACAATTGTAGGGCAAAGTGAGGCTAAAAATTTATGGATGGGAACCTTTCACTCTGTATTTGCGCGTATTTTACGTTCGGAAGCAGATAAGTTGGGCTATCCAAAAAACTTTACTATTTACGATACGCAAGATTCTGTACGCTTAATTAGCAGCATCATTAAAGAGATGCAATTAGATAAAGACCGTTACAAACCCAAGCAAGTATTAAGTCGCATTTCCTCTTTTAAAAACAGTCTGATTACAGTGAAAGCCTATTATCAGAATTCTGAATTACAAGAAGCTGACCGTATGGCTAATCGTCCAAGGGTAGGAGATATTTACCATCAGTATGTAGAGCGTTGTTTTAAGGCTGGGGCAATGGATTTTGACGATTTACTCTTGCGTACCAATGAATTACTTACGCGTTTTCCGGAAGTTTTAGCGAAATATCAAGATCGCTTTAGGTATATTTTAGTAGATGAGTACCAAGATACCAACCATTCGCAGTATTTAATTGTAAAGGCCTTAGCAGATAGATTTCAAAATATATGTGTGGTGGGGGATGATTCTCAGAGTATTTATGCCTTTCGTGGAGCAAATATTCAAAACATCCTCAACTTCCAACGGGATTATGAAAATGTAAAGCTGTTTAAATTAGAACAAAACTATCGTTCGAGTAGTAATATTGTTCAGGCGGCAAATAGTGTTATCGAAAAGAACAAGACCAAGTTAGATAAGGATATTTGGACGGCTAATGATCAAGGTGAAAAAGTAAAAGTGATGCGAACCCATTCGGAAGGTGAAGAGGGAAGGTTTGTAGCGCAATCTATTTTTGATCATAAAATGAATGGTCAATTAATGAATAAAGAGTTTGCAATTTTATATCGTACCAATGCCCAATCGAGAGCTTTAGAGGATGCCTTACGCAAGAAGGGGATAGATTACCGGGTGTTTGGGGGCTTGTCTTTTTACCAGCGTAAAGAGATTAAAGATGTGTTGGCCTATTTGCGACTATTGGTTAATCCACACGATGAAGAGGCCTTAAAAAGAGTAATCAATTATCCGGCGCGCGGAATTGGACAAACCACCCTTGAGCGTTTGATGGTTGCTGCTAATGAACAAGGCGTGTCCATCTTTAATGTACTTGAAAATATTGGCCAAACTGCCATTAAAATCAATAGTGGTACACGGGCTAAATTGAATGACTTTACATTAATGATAAAGAGTTTGCAAATTGAGGCGCAATCAAAAAACGCTTTCGAAGTGGCCGATTTGGTCATTAAAAAAACGCAGGTAATTAAAGAGCTCGAAAAAGATGCAGCACCAGAAGCGGTGAGTAAAGTAGAAAATGTTCAAGAATTACTCAACGGGATTAAGGATTTTATTGAAGAGCAGGAAACAAAAAATGAAGACGCTTCTTTAGCTTTCTTTCTAGAAGATGTGGCCTTAGCAACCGATTTTGATGCGAAGAAAAATCTAGATGTTGACAGTGTGTCTTTAATGACCATCCACCTAGCCAAAGGACTAGAGTTTTCGTATGTCTATGTGGTGGGCTTAGAAGAAAACCTTTTTCCCTCGGCCATGAGTATGAGTACGCGAAGTGAAATAGAAGAGGAGCGTCGCTTGTTTTATGTTGCTTTAACACGAGCAGAAAAACAGGCTTACCTTTCGTATGCCCAATCTAGATACCGCTGGGGAAAACTGATTGATTGCGAGCCGAGTAGGTTTTTGGAAGAAATAGATGAGCAATTTTTGGAATACCTTACGCCAAAAATGTCGCCAAAAATGAATCAATTTATCGATCAGGAACTATTTGGTTCTGTCCCACAAGATAAGATTAGATTTAAACCACCCAAAGTGAGAAAGCCGGTTACAAAACCTAAATTAATACCTAAAAAGAGTTTTACTCCGCCAAAAAACTTAAAAAAAGTAAGTGCGGTAAATACCAATTTATTTGATATTGAACTCACGGTAGGTAACATTGTTGAGCATCAAAAATTTGGGAAAGGAGAAGTTATGCATTTAGAAGGAACCGGCTCAAATAAAAAGGCAGAAATAAAATTTGAAGCTGCCGGAAATAAAAAATTATTATTGCAATTTGCCAAATTAAAAATTTTAAGCTGAAGCATTATGTTTTGCGTAAATATAATCGTTTCTTTGCCAGATAAGTAAATATAGAAAGATGGAATTTGATTTAGAATACAATTCAAAAAGAGAACACTTAATAATACCAGAATACGGACGACATATACAGAAATTAGTAAACCACTGCATCGCGTTACCCACTAAAGAAGAACGTAATAAAATGGCAAATGCCATTATTGAAGTCATGGGAAACCTACAACCACATTTGCGTGATGTGCCTGATTTTAAGCATAAGCTATGGGATCAATTATTTATCATGTCTGATTTTAATTTAGATGCTGATAGTCCATACCCAACCCCGTCAAAAGAAGAATTAACGGCCAAACCCGATAAATTAGACTACCCAAAAGCCTCTTCAAAATACAAGTTTTACGGTAAGAATATTCAAATCATGATTGATACGGCTATTACTTGGGAAGAAGGGGAAATGAAAGATGCCTTAGTCTATACCATTGCAAATCACATGAAAAAATGTTATTTAAATTGGAACAAGGATACGGTAGAAGATACAGTTATATTTAGGCATTTAGCTGAATTGTCTGGAGGGAAACTAACGCTTTCTGTTGATGATGAAACCTTATCTGAAACTAAAAATTTATTACGTAAAAAAGTGGTGCATAAAAGTAAGAATTCAAAATCTTCAAATCATCATAATCATAAAAATCGCAAAAAGAGATAATTGAATGGGTACGTTTAAAATTGAAGGTGGACACCAACTAAAAGGGGAAATCACACCCCAAGGAGCAAAAAATGAAGCCTTACAAATTTTATGTGCGGTGTTGCTTACACCAGAAAAGGTGGTGATCAGTAATATTCCGGACATTGTTGATGTAAATAAACTGATTTCTCTTTTAGAAAATCTCGGTGTCAAGATTCAAAAAAACGGTCCTGGCGCCTATACCTTTCAAGCAGATGAGGTAAATTTAAAGTACTTAGAATCTGATCAATTTAAAGAAGAAGGAAAAGGCTTAAGAGGTTCTATTATGATTGTAGGTCCATTATTAGCTCGCTTTGGTAAAGGCTATATTCCTAAGCCAGGAGGTGATAAGATTGGTCGTAGACGCTTAGATACACATTTTGAAGGTTTTATTCGGCTTGGAGCGAAGTTCAGGTATAATGAAGATGATTACTTTTATGGGGTTGAAGCCAAAGAATTAAAAGGAACGTATATGTTACTTGACGAAGCGTCAGTAACAGGAACAGCAAATATTGTGATGGCTGCTGTACTTGCCAAAGGGAAAACTACCATCTACAACGCGGCCTGTGAGCCTTATTTACAGCAGCTGTGTAAGATGTTAAATAGAATGGGTGCAAAAATTACGGGTGTTGGCTCAAACATGCTCCATATTGAAGGGGTAACTTCTTTAGGAGGAACAACCCACCGTATGCTTCCTGATATGATTGAAATTGGAAGTTGGATTGGCTTAGCGGCGATGACAAAAAGTGAATTGACAATTAAAGCCGTAAGCTGGGATGATCTGGGACAAATTCCTGAAGTGTTTAGAAAACTGGGAATTACCATCGAACGTAGAGGAGAAGATATTTATATTCCTGCGCATACAGACGGGTATAAAATACAAAACTATATTGATGGGTCAATTTTAACCATTTCTGATGCCCCTTGGCCGGGATTTACTCCTGATTTATTAAGTATTATTTTGGTGGTTGCTACCCAAGCAGATGGCAGCGTTTTAATCCACCAAAAAATGTTTGAAAGCCGCTTGTTCTTTGTCGATAAGCTTATTGACATGGGCGCAAAAATTATTCTTTGTGACCCGCATAGGGCGACGGTAATTGGACATAACTTTAAGCATCAGCTTAAATCAACAACCATGACCTCTCCTGATATTAGAGCCGGGGTGTCTTTATTGATTGCCGCCTTATCAGCCTCAGGTACGTCTACCATACACAATATAGAACAAATTGATAGAGGGTATGAACATATTGACGATCGCTTACGCGCCATTGGAGCTAAAATAACCCGAATGTAATCTTACGGTTCGGGTAAGAAAAAACAGCCAACAACAAACAAATTTCTTTTTAACTGCCAATTTGACAATAGGTAAGGCTTGGCAATACTTTTGAATATACAATAATCAATTAATTTATTGAGATACTAATATGAAGCAAGAAGAGACAAATCAGAACGAGATTGAAGATAAGAACT
>Ga0209344_10000863_pt1 | contig 45498 bp, 46 predicted proteins | sample Cruoilmetagenom6_FD_187293 | JGI IMG/M metagenome (GOLD analysis project Ga0209344, IMG submission 187293) | Oil polluted marine microbial communities from Coal Oil Point, Santa Barbara, California, USA - Santa Barbara Oil Seep Sample 6 (SPAdes)... | ecosystem: Environmental > Aquatic > Marine... | reverse complement strand
ACTGAAGCCGCCCTTGCCTGCGCAGGGGACCCCGGAGTTTGTATTCGTGCGGATAGAGACCCCCACCCAGCCTCCCCCTGAAAGCGGGAGGTTGGGTGGGGGTCATTGGCGTTGTGCCTCAGCCCGCCGGCGCCGTTCCGGGGCGGAGGAAGGCGAACATGTGCTGGACGTAGTCGGCCTTGCCGAGTTCCACGCCCTGATTTCGCAGGATCGCGTAGGCGGTCATGAGGTGGAAATAGAATTGCGAGATGGCCCAGTCGCGGGCGTAGCCGTCTCCGTCCAGATCGAAGGCGATGCCCATGGGCAGCTCCAGCGCCAGCGGCTGCCCAGCGCCAGCGTCCAGCGCATCTGGCGCGAGCGTATCCAGGAAGGCGAGTGCTTCATCGATACGCGTCAGCGCCTCAGCCATCGTGCCCGGCTGATCGCCGCCATTGCGGCCTTCGTCGAGCAGCGCCTCAAGCGTGGGGGGCAAGGGTTCATGGCGCAGGCGGTAGGCGCCTTCGTAGGCCTGGACACAGGCGAAGCGGATCTGGGTCGACAGGGGGAACATGTCCGGCGCGAGCCGGGCGGCCAGCAGCGCGTCAGCATCGCTTGCCTGGGCCTCTGCCTTGCGAAGCCATGCGCCGAGCGCCTGAAGCATTTGCCGGTAGGTGGGTATCAATAGCTTGGTGAGTGTCATCGGAATCCTCTTGACCTCAGTCGGTTCTGTATTGGCTGTATCGCTGGGTTATGCCGGGCGCACAACCGCAGATCAATCTCAGGTTTGGCATTGAGGCCCAAGCCAGTTCCAACTCACGCAGCGAGCTTCAGGACGATATCAATCCCGTAGACGACGGCGGCAGCGACGTAGCCGCCGAGCATGGTCAGGCCCAGACGGGTCATGTAGCGTTGGTCCTCGCGCGCGCCGACCCGCAGAAAATGAATGCCTGCGGTTATCGCGAAAATCGCAAGCGCCGCGACACCGGCACCGTCGCCGATCACCGGAACAAACGAGAGCGCCGCGCCCAGCGCAAATCCGATGATGAAATAGGGCGGGACGACGATCAAAAGGTCCTTGCCGGCGCTGCCGAGCGCGATGGCCGATCCCGCTACGCCATAGCCGAGTGCGTAGGAGAACCCCTTGCCGCGCTCAAAGCCGGCGAAGGTGCGTGCGAACGCGTGACCCACTATGTTCGCCGAGGCCTGGCCAAACCAAATCATCGTCAACGGCCAGGCCGCGATGAGGCCTTGCGCCCACCAGCCACCTTTTGGAGCAATCATCCCGGCGGCAAGGCACCCTATCAGGGCAAACAGCGTCTCCACCGGCAGGTCGGTCCAATTCTTCAACCCACCCTTCTCGGTGCGTCTTATGCGGATCTGGGCGAACAGGTAAATCATGCATAGCACGAACAGGTGCCGCCAGTGCGCGTACAGATCGACATCCCAACCGAACAGACGCCCAAACCAGGTTACGAGCGGCACGAGCGCCGGCTCGATGATGGCTGCTGCACTCGCTATGCCCTGATTGTAGCCGTCCACGATCGCCTGGAGCGGCGCGCTTAAATCTCTCGCTTCGTAAGTTGACTGAAGCAATGAAAGAATTGAGGGGGCGCCGATCACACCGCCGAGTGTTGCGGGCACCGCGCCGATGTCGTCCAGACGTCTTTTGATCTCAGCCCATCGCATTGTCACCGCCCCTCTCGTCACCTTCCGGCGCCGCTGGCACAGACCCCAATGCAAAGGCGCCCCGAAGCCCAAGGCGCGCGCAAGCGTGATAAAAGGGTTGCTGCTCCAGTGCAGACCTTCCCAGAGGGACGCCAGCTTAGAATGCGAGCGCGGCAGGCTCAATAGCGGAAATTTGATCCCCGCTTCAAGGAGGGGTTGAGCAGGCGAAGGCAACCGAGCTTAAGCGAGCGGACCTCACTTCAGACACTCGCCGGAGGAAGTGTAACGCCTACAAGTATCGATTTTCCGGCATCGGAGCTTGCCCTCGCCAGAAGCGCTAAGCCAGTTCCAGTTCGCCCACCGGCGCGGTCTTCACCACCGGAACGGAGGTGCGCACCGTGTCCGGACGGCAGTCGAGGAGTTCCCAGGTGCCGTCATGGTGTTCGACGAGGGCGGTGCAGCTTTCGACCCAGTCACCGTCATTCATGTATTTGATGCCGTCGATCTCGCGCATTTCGGCGACATGGATGTGGCCGCAAATGGCGCCGTGATAATCCTTGCGGCGGCAATAGGCAGCGACATGGTCTTCGAAATTGTGGATATAGTTGAGGGCGCGCTTGGTGCGCTTTTTCAGCGCCGCCGACAGCGACCAGTAAGGCAGGCCGAACAGGCGGCGCACGCTGTTCAGGTTCGTATTGACCCAGAGCAGGAAATTATAGGCGTGGTCGCCAAGGTGCATGATCCATTTGCGGTCGGCGCGCATCATGCCGTCGAACATGTCGCCATGCACGACGAGATAGCGCTTGCCGTCCGCCCCCAGATGGACGGCGCGGTTCTTCACATGGATGTCGCCGAAATTGAGCCGGAAATGCATGAAGGCGCGCAGGAACTCGTCATGGTTGCCGATAATGTAGGTAACGTCCGTGCCGCGCTTGGCAGCCGTCAGGATACGGCGGATGACGTTCGTGTGAGCCTGCGGCCAGTACCATTTCTTCTTGAGGCGCCAGCCATCGATGATGTCGCCGACAAGGTAGAGCTGCTCGCTCGTATTGGCCTTGAGGAAGGTGCACAGGGATTCGGCCTGGCTGCCGCGCGAGCCCAGATGGACGTCGGAGATGAAGATCGCGCGATATTTCGGCCGGGCATGGGTCATCAGGTTCGCCCCATACGCGGATTTGAAAAGGCTTTTGTGACGGATTGCCTGCAGTTTTGTGACAGGCGCAGTGGGCCCTGAAGCTCATCCTGAGCGAAGTCGAAGGATGAGCGCTTCGGGCCGGTCCTAGGTCTCCAGTTCGACGTCCCAGTAGAGATAGTCCATCCACGTGTCGTGGAGGTGGTGGGGCGGGAATTTGCGGCCGATGGCCTGCAGCTGGTAATTGTTCGGGCGGAACGGCTTGTGCTGCAATTGCACGTCTGAATCGCGCAGCAGCTTGCCACCCTTGCGCAAATTGCACGGGCTGCACGCGGCGACGATGTTTTCCCAAGTCGTGCGCCCGCCCTTCGAGCGCGGGATGACATGGTCGAAAGTGAGGTTCTCGTGCGTGCCGCAATAGGCGCACTGGAAACCATCACGCAGGAAGACGTTGAAGCGGGTGAAGGCCGGTGGGCGGTCCTGTCGCACGAAGTCGCGCAGGGCGATGACCGAGGGCAGGCGGAATTCCGTGCTCGGAGAGCGCACGACATAATCGTATTCTGCAATGATATCGACACGATCAAGGAAGACGGCTTTCACCACTTCCTGCCATGGCCACAATGACAATGGGTAATAGGAGAGCGGCCTGAAGTCGGCATTCAGAACGAGGGCAGGCCGTCCATTGGGCGGCGCAGTAATGATCTCAGCCATGGTGACCCCCATGCGGCACGAGAAGACTGGTTACCTGTTTGAACCCGCTGAAGGCAGCACTCCTTTGCACGCTCGCCCGTCTGATAGGCGATTCTGATCATGAGATTATGACAGTCAGGCCCGATTGCAACTCCTGAGGCTCAGGTGGCGGCGGGCGCGGCGTCGCCGCGATGGCTGTGCAGCCAGGCCCAGAGCAGGTGGGCGGCGACGCCCCGGTTGGGCCGCCAGCCCTCTGCATGCTGCGAGAACGCCTTGATATCCATACGGGTTTCATGGGCGGCAAGCAGCCTGTGGGCCTCCATCAGGCCGACATCGCCGACCGGGAAGGCGTCCATCGCGCCGGTTGCGTAAAGCAGGAACAATTCTGCGGTCCAGGGGCCGATTCCCTTCACTGCGACGAGTTCGCGGCGCGCTTCGTCCAGTGGCGCAGCGCAGACGCGCGGCAGGCTGAGCGTGCCGGTGACGAGCGATTCCGCGATGGATATGAGGTGGCCGACCTTGGGGCGCGACTGGCCGCAGGCGCGCAAGGCATCCGGATCGGCGGCGAGCACGGCTTCGGGCGTGACCTCGCCCAGCAGCGCCTCGGTGCGGCCCCAGATGGCGCTGGCCGCGCCGAGGGAAATCTGCTGGTGAGTGATCATGCGGGCGAGCATGGCATAGGTCGGCGCGCCAGCGCGCCAGGCCGGAATTCCGGTCACGTCATAGGCGCGGGCAAGGGCCGGATCGGCGCGGGCAAGCGTCTCGCAGGCGGCCTTGAGCCGGGCCTGCGACGGGGCCGTCACAGGACCGGAACGGGGAGCTCTCCCACGACCACCGTGCCGACCATGATCTTGTTGTCCTTCAGCGTGAACATCAGGAAGCCGCCATTTGCCGAGGCGGTTTCGAGCGTCGCCACGGTCGCCTGTTCCTGCAGGGTCCAGTTGCCTGCGGCCTTGAGGGCCTCCTTCAGGCCCTCGGGATCGTCGATGCGCACACCGAACGATCCGTTCGCGAGCCCGTTTTCGACCGTGACCGTGCCCTTGGCGCCGAATTTGAGCGGGCCCCAGTTGAGGAGGGCCTGCCCGAGGTCGACGCCGCCACCCGTCGCGACGAGCGCGTCAAACAGGCGTTCCGGGTCACCGCCGCTGCGGACCCAGGCCGGATAGAAATTGTGCACTTCCGCGATCAGGCGGCTGTCCTGCAGGTCGGTGCCGAGCCAGGGCGCGGCGACCGGGGCGGCATCCAGCGTCAGCGCGTCCCATTGCAGGGCCACGAGCAGGTCGTCGGCGGCGCCCTCGCGCGGTGCGAGATTCAGCGAGAAACCCTTTGCCGTGTAGATATGGCCGTCGATCAGGGCCGACGCGTCATTCAGCTCGATCGCGGCACGGTGCACGCCCGCATCGGTCCAGGACAGGCTGCCAGCGGACTTGCGGGCGAGGTCGAACGTGTGGCGGATGCCGAGCCGGTCGGTCAGTACGCTGTGGCCGGGGGCGCGGGCGATGACATGGCGCCAGTTCCATGGCTGCATCACGACCTGCAGGCGTTCGCCCTGCCAGCTGGCACTGTTGGGCGGCTGGTAGTGCGGCGCCACGACATCGAGTTCGAAGCGGAACGGATAGCCGCCGACCGTGCGCGACTCGTATTCGACGACGGCGCCGGCGGCGCGCTGCTCGGCGACCCATTTGTCGACGCCGAGCCCGATCTCGGCGCGGGCATAGATCCAGTAGGCTGAATAGGCGCCGATCAGGGCGACCAGAAGCAGGAAGGGGAAGAACAGCCAGAAGCGCGAGCGCCGACGCTCGGCCAGCGGCTTTACCAGGTCCGGATCGTTCCAATATTCACTCATATGCTCTGCAGGTCCTGTCGCGGTTGCGTCCGGCCCTGCACGGCGAGGCCTTCCTGATGAAGCGCATCAACCGCTGTTTCCATCTCGCTTTCAAGGCGTTTCATCATCTCCTTGCGATCCAGACCCGGTTCGATCGGGGGCAGGATCTGATAGATGATTCTACCCGGCCGGCGCAGCATTCCATGCGCGGGCCAGCACAGGCCCGCATTGGTGGCGACCGGCACGACCGGCACATCCAGCGCCTTGTAGAGCGCGACGACGCCTGCGCCATGGTATTGCGGCGCGTCACCCGGCGCCTTTCGCGTGCCTTCGGGAAAGATCACGATCTGCCGGCCTTCGGCAGCGCGATCCTTGGCAGCCGACACCATCCGGCGAAGGGTTTTCGTGGTCCCGGCCCGGTCGATCGCGATCATGGCGCTTTTCATCGCGTACCAGCCGAGGAAGGGATACCAGAGCAGTTCGCGCTTCATGATGATGGCCGGATCCGGTGTCACGAGGAAGGGCACGAATATGTCGAACATGCACTGGTGCTTGCCGGCATAGAGGAAGGGGCCGTCGGGCAGGTGTTCGAGGCCGCGAATCTCGGTCTCCATGCCTGCGATGACCCGCATGCCCCAGCGCAGCGCACCGGCATATGTCTTGATCCCCCACATGATGAACCGCCGCGGCAGGACCAGCCCGACCACGAAGACCGTGCCCATCAGGGCCATCATGCCATAGAGATAGGCAACAAACAGGAGGGAGCGCAGCTGCATCATGGGCCAGCAGGTTTAGCCCCTCAACCGAGGGCCGTCACCCGCCACTTTGCCCATTCTGTCAGCACGCCGCGAAACGACCTGGAATCACTCAGCACCGACGAGGGATCGACGACCGTGCGGACCGGATAGGGCTGGAGCGTGATATCGGGCATGGCGCGCTGCAATAGCAGCAGGCTGCGCGGCATGTGATAGTCGGATGTGACGATGATCAGGTGCGTATAGCCGCGTTCATAGGCCCAGGCAGCGGTCTCATCGGCGTTGCCGATCGTGGTTTCGGCGCGGTAACCGATATCGACGCAGCAGGCATAGGTTTCCGGCGATCCGCCCGCGAGGGCGATCAGGTCATCCATGTCGACGTCCGGATTGACGCCGGAAATCAGCAGCCGCTGCCCGCGCCCGACCGTCATGAGGTCGATACCGGCCGCGATGCGCAGCCCCGATCCGCCGGTCAGCGCCACGATCGCATCCGCCTGGCGGGCCGTGGCCGGGACCGATTCGGATGCGCGGCGTGCAAACATCAGGAAATCGAACGCCGCGACGGCGAGCAGGACCAGCACCATTGCCGGGAAAAAGCCGAAGCCGCGACGCGAGAGGGAGCGATCCGGCTTCACATCATGCCTTTCAGCGCCCGGATCACCGTCATCCGGGCGGCGAAACGCGCCGCGAAGCCGGCAATGACAGGTGTGACGACAAGGATGACGAGATCAAGGAAATCGAGGCTGAGTTCGGGCAGGAGACCGGCGCGGGAGCCATGGACCTGAACGGTAAAGATCATCAGTGCCGCCGCGCCGAGCGCCATCAACGCGCCGACCGCACCGGCCCGCAGGCCGAGGACCCAGAAACGCCGCTCGAACAGGCCGGCAATGAACCGGTCACGGGCCCCGGCGAGGTGGAGGACGTCAACAATGTCGCGCCGCGCCAGCAGCGCCGCATGGGTGGCAAAGGCGATCACCGCGACAGCCGTCGATGCCAGCAGGGCCACGGCAATCAGCGCGGTCAGGCGCGCCACTCCGAGGACACGGCGCACGTCGCCGGCCCAGTCAGCATGTTCGTCCACGGCGCTGGCAATGCCGGCCTCCGCGAGATTGCGGGCCAAGGTCGGCCCCATGTCGGGCACGGCCGGGTCGGCCTCGACTGCGATCAGCTGGGGCAGCGGCAGGCTGTCAGGCAGGCCACGGCTGCCAAAATTCGGTTCGAGCAGGGCATCGATTTCCTCCTTGGAGAGGACACGGGCCGTGCGGACGCCTTGCGTCTGCTCGATGACCTCGCGCGCCTCGTCGGCGCCCCGCCGGTCGACATCCGGCAGGCTCACCGTCAGTTCGCCCTGCACTTCGGCGGTCCAGCTCTTGGCGGCGCCATAGGTCGACTTGGCCGACAGCGCGGCGAGCGCGGCCAGGAAGCAGAGAGCACCTACGACGAAGAACAGCGCCGCTTCGCGAACATCCTCGACCGGAAGAAGGGGGGTTTCCTTGGCCATCCTAACCCTCCAGACCCGGATCAGTACGCCGCCGGGCCGTTTCGCCGCCAAATTCGACATCCTGTACCAGGAGCCGGTTGCTGAGCCGGTAAACCGGCGCTTCGACCTGTCGGACGAGGCCAAGGTCGTGCGTCGCGATGATCACGGTCGTCCCGCGCCGCTTGTTGAGTTCGAGGAAGAGGCGCATCAGGCGGGTGCCCATGTCCGGATCGACATTGCCGGTCGGCTCATCCGCGATGAGAATATCAGGCTGCGTCACGACGGCGCGGGCGATGGCGACGCGTTGTTGCTCGCCACCCGAAAGCGTCGGCGGCTTGGCGTGCAGGCGCTGGCCGAGGCCGACCCAGGCGAGCAATTCCTCGACATCGGCGCGGTAATCGGACTCGCGGCGGCCCAGCACACGCAACGGCAGCGCCACATTCTCGTAGGCCGAGAGGTGTTCGAGCAGGCGGAATTCCTGGAACACGACGCCGACGCGGCGGCGCAGCGACGACAGCTGGTCACGCGTCAGGTTGCTGGTCGGGCGGCCGAAAAGGCTGACTTCGCCCCGGCTCGGTTTCAGGGCCAGATAGAGCAGTTTCAACAGACTTGTCTTGCCAGCTCCCGACGCACCGGTCAGGAAGCTGAACGAGCCGGGTTTCAGGACGAGATCAATATCGCTAAGTATGTCCTCTGAGGTATCATAGCGGAGCGATACCGAATCGAGGCGAACGGCGACGTCGTCAAAGAGGTCGTGTCGTGGATAGGTCATGGGCTCCTGCCTGGCAGCTCAGGCTATTGATTTAATGGGGCGAATTGCGGGAAAGACCAAGTCATGATCCTCACCTGTCCCTCATGTGAGACCCAGTATTTCGCCGATGACTCAACAATCGGTGAAAGCGGGCGAACTGTGAAGTGCGCGACCTGCGGACATAGCTGGTTCGTGCGGCCCGAAGGCGTCGCCGGGCATGAGCACGCCGCAGCCCCGGCCGCTCATGAAATCTACCGCGAACGCGTGCGCGAACAGCGCCGCCGCAAGAGCCGGTTTGCCGCGCTGGTCTCGTGGATCGTGACCGCTGCGGTCTTTTTCACGCTGGGCCTCGCCGCGATCATCTTCCGCAATGATGTCGTGAAATTCTGGCCGGAATCGGCCACCGCCTACAAACGCGCCGGTTTTTCGGTCAACCGGTTCGGCCTCGAGTTCGACAATATCGAGCGCAGCCGCACCTTCAATGACACGATTCCCGTTGTCACCGTGTCGGGCAAGGCGGTGAACGTGGCCCGTAGCACCGTCGAGACGCCCGCCGTGCGCGTCAGCCTGATGGACGAGCGCGGCAAGCAGGTGGCACAGAAATTCGGCACCATCACGCCCAGCGAACTCGATGCAGGCGACACCGGCACGTTCAGAATCGTGCTTGAGCAGGCCCCGATGGAGAGTTTCGAGATCGAATTGTCCTTCGTCGACCGCGACGATGTTCCGCCAGAGCCGGAACCTGGAGCCGAGACCGTAACCGACGAGCCGGCGCCGGACACGGCCGACTCCGAGACTGAAAGCCCCACTGAATGACAGACATGCCGAAGATCGAAGTCCTCGTCACCGAGGATGAACTGATGGCGCGCATCGACGCATTGGCCGACGCCCTTGCGCCGCGCCTGCCGGGCGACTGGACGGCCGTGTCGATCCTGATTGGCGCCACACCGTTCACCTCCGACCTGATGAAGGCGCTGGCCCGGCGCGGCGTTCACCCGGTCCTCGATGTGATCTGGCTGGAAAGCTACCGCGACGCACGCGAGAGTTCCGGCCGTGTCGTGGTGCGGGCCGATCTTGGCCGGTCCGTCGAAGGACGCGGCGTGCTGTTGCTGGACGATGTCTACGATACCGGTCGGACGCTCGCCTTCGCCAAGACCCATTTGCTGTCCAAGGGCGCACGTGAAGTGGTCACCTGCGCGCTGACGCAGAAGCCCTGGGCCCCCCGAGGCGAAGACGGCGTCGATTTCTGCGCCTTCGATTCCCCGGGCCGCTACCTGGTCGGCTATGGCATGGACGATGCGGGCAAGTATCGCGGCCTGCCCTATATCGGCGCGCTGGACTAGGTCAGCGCGAACCAGACGCAGGCACCTGCGGTGACCAGCTTCACGATCAGCGTGACCAATGTGCCGACCATCCGGCCGAAACTGGAACCCGACGTGCCGCCAAGACCGATCGCATGCAGGATGCGGGCGACAAGGAAGCTGCCGCCAAGCGCGTGAATCAGCACAACCGGCGCTGCCAGGGCCGCAAGGCCGCCAATGCCGATCAGGACAATCGGAACATCTTCAACGGCATTTCCCTGTACCCGGATCGCGCGTTGCATGGCCTCGTTGGCACCGTCGCCAAACATGACCTTTTCCTTCGCGCGGACGCGGCCGACGTTGATCTTCAACGCCAGCATCAGGAAGCCGAAAAGGCCGAAATAAAGTGTCGCAGCAGCAAAAGCTGTCATGGATAGTCCTCCCAGTTTTGAAAAGACTTACCCTAGTTCAGCCCATCTGCACGGGTTTTCTACCAAGCACCGATATTCTCGGCACTGGCCCACGGCTCCCTGGGGGGCTTGCGCTCGCCCTTCTGCAAGAGTTCGACCGAAATGCCGTCCGGAGACCGGACAAAAGCCATATGGCCGTCGCGCGGCGGACGGTTGATCGTCACGCCCTGCGCGGCAAGGCGTTCGACCGCCGCATAGATATCATCGACCATGTAGGCGAGGTGGCCAAAATTGCGGCCGCCCTCATAATCTTCCGGATCCCAGTTATGGGTCAGCTCCACCATCGGAATATTCACTTGCGTCGGGTTGGCATCTTCCGCGATGCCGCCGAGGCGTTCGACATCCGCAGGGGAGGCCAGGAAGACGAGTGTAAACCGGCCCTGCTCGCTATCGACGCGACGAACCTGTTCGAGGCCGAGACCGTCGCAATAGAATTTCAGGGCTGCGTCGATATCTGCGACGCGCACCATTGTGTGAAGGTATTCGATGCTCATGACAGGCCTCCATTAAGGTCGCGCACGACCTGTTTCAGGTTGGGGGGCATCAGGGCGTAATACCGCCGCATCGCCACGGCGAGCAGCAGGATCATGAAGCCCATGATGGCCAGAAAGACGGAAAATGTGTGGATCATGGTGCCTGTGTCAAACACGGGCGATGACCCGGTGGCGCGCCAGAGTGCCAGCCAGACCATATTGAAGGCGGCAACAAATGGCGCGACCAGGATCGAGACGATCGAGGCGCAGGCGAAGAAATAGGTCGCAGCGCGCGGACCTTCGCTGCGCAGGTAGAGATCGGTGAATTCCGCATCGCCTATGTCAGCCGGGATTTCACCGGTTTCCTTGCGCGCTGCGAGCACTTCAGGGGCAAAGTCGCGGGTCGTCTTCCAGCGCCATGCGAGGTGTGCGCCCCAGGCCAGAAGGGCCACGAAAAGCAGGATCATCGGCAACATGGAAAAGCAGGCAGGTCCGGATTGGCGGCGAGGTGCCGTCTGCCCAGTTTGCCGGTTCAGGCGGCGTGGGCGCGTTCATAGGTCAGCATGGCACGCTTTCGCGCCACACCCCAATGATAGTTATGGAGCCGGCCGTCCGCCGCAAGGGCCCTGTGGCAGGGAATGAACCAGCTGATCGGGTTCGCGCCGACCGCCGCACCGACCGCGCGGGCCGCTTTGGGATTGCCGGACACGTTCGCCAATTGGCCGTAAGTCTGCGTTGTGCCCACCGGAATTTCGAGCAGGGCGCGCCAGACCTGCCGCCGGAACGGCGTGCCATAGAGCGCGACCGGCATCGGCTCACCCGACTCGAAGACGCGACGGGCAAAGCGGGCCGCTTCCGCATCGTCGCGCCTAATGTCGGCGCCGGGATACCGCCCGGCAAGATCGGCAAAGGCCTGCGCTTCGCCGACGCCCTGGTGTTCAAACCCTGTGCGTTGCGGCGCGCCTTCATCGATAAAGCCGAGCGCGACAAGCCCGCGCGGACCGATCAGCCATGCCCCCAGCCCGAATGGGGTCGGCGCCTTGCCGAGGATCAGTCCCGCCCCTGCCCCGCCAGCCTTGGCTTCGCCGGGGGTCAGGCCTTCATGGGCGATGAACAGGTCATGCAGGCGGCCGGGGCCGGACAGGCCGGTCTCGAGCGCGGCATCGAGCACGCTTGCGCCGTCACGCAGCAGGTCGCCAGCGGCGCCATGCGCCAGCGCGGCCTGGAATTGTTTCGGGCTGACGCCCGCCCAGCGGGTGAATTCGCGCTGGAAATGGCTGGGCGACAGGTTCATCGCCGCTGCCACGCTGGCAAGGTCCGGCCAGTCGCGCCAGGTGTCGCCGAGATGGTCAAGGGCGCGGGCCATGCGGTCATAGGCCAGGGCGCGTTCGTCGAGGGAGGCAAGTGTCAGTGTCATGAAAGGCAGTTTGCCTGCAGGTCCAAGCAGCTTCCACCCGTTTCTTGCGGCCAGCGCAGCTGAACAGATCTTTTAGATGCAAGGCCTGTGCAGGCGGGAGTCTGGCGCTACAAGAGGTCCGGACAAGTTTGAAACAAGGGAGAGACGAATGACTCAGGGATTTTCCACGCGCGCCATCCACGCAGGCAGCGCCCCGGATCCGGTATCCGGATCGCGCGCCCAGCCGATCCACCAGACGACCAGTTTCGTGTTCCGCGACGCCGAGCACGCCGCCAACCTGTTCGCGCTGCAGGAATTCGGCAACATCTATACACGCCTCGGCAATCCGACGACTGGCGCGCTGGAGGCCCGTATCGCTGATCTTGAAGGCGGCACGATGGGCGTCGCGACAGCGTCCGGCCACGCGGCGCAATTGCTGGCCTTCCACGTCCTGATGGAGCCCGGCGCGAATATCGTTGCCGCGCGCCAGCTGTACGGCGGCTCGATCAACCAGTTGTCCCACGCGTTCAAGAAGTTCGGCTGGGAGGTCAAATTCGTCGACATTGACGATGTCGCCGGTTTCGAGGCGGCCGTCGATGACAAGACCCGCGTGATCTTTGCTGAAAGCCTCGCCAATCCGGGTGGCCTCATCACCGACATGGACGCGCTTGGCAAGATTGCCAGCCAGCACGGCATTCCCTTCATGGTCGACAATACGATGGCGTCGCCCTATCTCTGCCGGCCGCTGGAACATGGCGCGAATATCATCGTCGAGAGCCTGACCAAGTTCATCGGCGGCCATGGCAATTCGATTGGCGGGATGATCGTCGACGGCGGCAATTTCGACTGGCTGGCCCACAAGGCCAGGTTCCCGACCATGGCCAGCCCGCAATCCTATTACAATGACATGGTGTTCGGCGAGGCCTTCGCCGCGCTGCCGCTCGGTCCGGACGGATCGAACGTGAACATTGCCTTCGCCATCGCCGCGCGGGCTTTCTCGCTGCGCGACCTGGGTGCGGCGCTCTCGCCCATGAATGCGTTCCTGATCATGACGGGGTGCGAAACCCTGCCGTTGCGCATGGAACGCCATTGCAACAATGCCCTGACAGTCGCGAAACACCTGAGCGCGCACCCGCAGGTCAGCTGGGTGCGCTATGCAGGCCTTGAGGGCGATGCGCATTTCAGCCGGGCAAAAAAATACCTGCCCAAGGGGGCTGGCGCCGTGTTCACCTTCGGCCTGAAGGGCGGGCATGAGGCCGGGGTCAAGCTGGTTGAAGGCGTGAAACTGTTCAGCCACCTGGCCAATATCGGCGACACGCGCTCGCTGATCATCCACCCGGCTTCAACCACGCACAGCCAGTTGACCGATGCCCAGAAAACCGCTGCCGGGGCTGCGCCCGACACCGTGCGCCTGTCGGTGGGAATCGAGGATGCTGCCGACATCATTGCAGATCTGGACCAGGCGCTGGCGGCGCTCTGATCGCCGGAAAATTCCCTTCCCTGTTTGCCGGAACGCCTGCAAAGTATTTGTTTGGCCAACAGGGGAGGGCCCACACCCATGGCAGATGCCCGCAGCATAATCCTGCACGAATATCCAACGTCTCCATTCGCAGAGAAGGTGCGCCTGGCGCTCAAGCTGAAGAACCTCGCCTATTCGCGCGTGGAAATTCCGGTGATCATGCCCCGGCCAGACCTGATGCCGATGACGGGCGGCTATCGCCGCACACCGGTAATGCAGATCGGCGCAGATATCTATTGCGATACGGCGATCATCCTGCGTGAGCTCGAATCCCGTTTCCCGAACCCGTCATTGCGCACGCCGGGCCATGAGGGCCTTGCCCAGATGGTAGCCGGATGGACCGATGCGCGCTGGTTCCAGTCGTCGGTGGCCGTCATCTTCGGCGAACGCGCCGACAGCGTGCCCGAGGATTTCAAGAAGGACCGCGAGGCCCTTTCCGGCCGGCCCTTCGACACCGCAGCCATGAAAAAAGTGGCGCCGATGATGCGCGACCAGTGGCGCGCGCGGCTGATGCTGCTGGAAGAGCGGCTCCAGGCCGGCAAGGGCGCTGGCGCCGGAATCTACCTGATCGGTGCCAAGCCGGGCTTTGTGGACGTCCATACCTACATGAATGTCTGGTTCGTGATGAACACGGTGCCGGACTTTGCCAATGCATGCCTCGAGTCCGCACCATTGACGCGCGCCTGGTATGACCGGCTGACCGAAACCGAAGGCCAGGCGCCCGAAACCATCACGTCGGCCGAAGCGCTGGCGATCGGGAAAACGGCGGCGCCGCGCCTCGTGGCGGCCACGACGCTCAATGAGCCGCAGGGCTTTTCCCCAGGTGACGACGTGGCGGTTGCGCCGGATGATTATGGCCAGGTCTGGGTCGAGGGCGAACTCGTGCACGCCGATGCACAACGCCTGATCCTGCAACGCACATCGCCGGAGGCGGAAACAATCCATGTCCACTTCCCGCGCGCCGGATTCCTCGTGCGCCGGGCCTGACAAGGCTTGCGCCTAAGCCTCCCGGATATAGGCTGGCCGAAAACCAGTCGTGGGAGGACGGAAGAAAATGAAGCGTTTGATGATTGCGGGCCTGTTTGTGCTGGGCGCATGCCAGTCGACACAAGCCGAAGAACTGGCGGCGGACGGCGCGGCGAGCGAAAGCTGGTACCCGTCGAAATATGGTGCCGATGACCGCCTCGGCGCGCTCAACAATCTCAGCGCAGAAAAGACCGCCGCAGCGGCGAAACTGGTGACGACCGGCAAGACCTATTCACTCGGCATGGTGACGGGCCGCGATACACCCGCCTATGGCCCGCGCGAATATGACGTAACGGTCCTCCAGCTATCGGATGGGTCCGGCACGCCGCTCGGCGAGAACATGGCGACCGGCAATGACGATATTGTCGATGTCTGGGTCGGCATTGGCAGCCAGATCGACGGGCTGGGCCATATGGGCATCAACCACGAATACTACAATGGCGTGCCGGTGGCGGACTTTGTCACGACATCCGGCCTGACGCAGTTCGGCACCCACCTGTTGCCGCCGATCGCGACGCGGGGCGTGTTGCTCGACATGACCAAAGCGTTCGGCGATCCCGTCGCGCCGGGCACGGCGTTCAACACTGCCGAGATCAAGGCCGCCGCCGAACGCGCGGGCCTGACAATCGAGGCCGGTGACGTCGTACTGTTCTATACGGGCACGATGAAATCGCAGGCCGGTTCGGCAGAACTCAGCCCGGCCGAGCCGGGCATTGGCGTGAACGGCATCCAGTACCTGGCAGACCTTGGCGTTGTTGCCATCGGATCGGATACATGGGCGGTTGAAGTCATCCCGTTCGAGAACGAAGCGCGGCCGTTTGACGGGCACCTGACCATGCTGGCCAAGAACGGCGTCTACATCCTGGAAAACATGGTGACGGACGAACTCGCCGCCGATGACGTCACGGAGTTCTTATTCACGCTGGGCGCCCCTCGCCTCGAAGGCACGGTTCAAGCCATCATCAATCCGGTGGGCATTCGTTAGAATGCTCACCATTCAGGTCTGGTGATCGATCGTAAAATTCACACCTTCCGTGTAACCGGCTGAGTAAGCCGCATCACGGATCAGGACCACCGCACCGTTTTTTGCTTTTGGATTCGCCTGTATAAGAATTTGGATGTCGGGCGAAGCCGCACGGACGCGCTCGATACTTGCGCGAACCGAACCGATATCGGTCGGGCGGCCGTCGACCTTGATGAGACTGGATTCATCGATGGTGATGACCATCGCCTCCTGAGTGGGACCAGTCGCTCCACCTGTCGGTGGCGGCTCAAGCGCCAAAGCGTTTTCTTGAGCGAATGTCGATGTCACGATGAAGAAGATCAGCAGAATGAAGACCACGTCCAGCATTGGCGTAAGATCGACATTTGACTCCGTCATCCGGCGGATTGCACGATTTCTCATGTTGGCTTCCTCCCTGCCCTGAATGAGCGTCTTCAGGCGCTCTTTTATTACTATATAACATAATGTGGCCGATAGCCCAACAGTGATGTTAGCCATCCGACCCAACGAAAAACGCCGCCCTCTTTCGGGGGCGGCGTTTGTTTGTGGTCTGAAAGTCGTGAGTGACTAGAACTTCACGCTGGCCTTGCCGTACACGAAGCGGCCGGAGCTGCCGTACGGTATGTAGCCGGAGAATGGCGTGTTGCCGGTACCATTCTGCGACGCAGGGGCTGGATCACCGTATTCGTCGAACACGTTGTCCGCACCAATCGACAGGGTGACGCGTTCGTTCCAAGTGTAACGGCCCTCGATATCGAGGAGCGTATTCGGATCGATCGTGTAGTCATTGGCAGGGTTCGAGCTTGGCACGAGCACTTCGCCGTAGCGAATGGCACGAACCGTTGCACCGAACGGACCACGTTCCCAGCCGAGCGAGGCCGTGAACTTGTCTTTCGGCGTACCCTCTTCAAATGTCAGCACGTTGACGCGGCCGAACAGGACCGGGTTAGACGGCAGGGCCGTGAGCTGAGGAATGGCCGGCACCGCGGTCACGTCCGTCTTGTTGAAGTTGGCACCGAACGTCGCATCAAACTTGCCCATGTCCGTTTCCGGGAAGGCATAGTTTGCCACGATGTCGACACCCGTCGTTTCGGTATCCACACCGTTGAGGAAGAAGCGACCACCGCCCGAACCGAGGAAGCCCTGGCCTTCGAGATAGTCACGCACGTCCTGCGATGTCAGGTTTTCCGACAGCACGATCCGGTCGTTCACGTCGATGCGATAGGCGTCGACCGTCACGTTGAGCGGACCGTTCCGGAAGACAGCACCGATCGAGTAGTTGACCGAGTTTTCCGCATCAAGCGGCTTGGCACCCAGGGCGATGGCCGCCGGGTCCGTGACCGGGAAGGTCGTGATGTCGAACGGCACGCCATTGATGAAATTCGTCGACGTTGTCGCATAGTATTGCTGCTGCAGCGACGGAGCCCGGAAGCCGTTCTGGACGGAGCCGCGCAGGGCGAACATGTCGTTGAAGTCATAACGGGCAGCCAGCTTGCCAGTCGCCGTTTCGCCGAAGTCTGAATAGGACTCGACGCGCACGGCACCCGACACGAGGAGCTGTTCGGTCACGTTGGCTTCAAGGTCGAGATAGGCGCCGACTGCCGTACGGTCTTCGTCAACCTCATTGGCCGGACGGAAGCCCGGGAACACTTGTGCACCGGACGATGTCGGGTTGCCATCCAGCAACACGCCGCCATTGCGGTAGCTGTCCGGCTCGCCGGCATTGATCTCGTACATTTCCTGGCGCGCTTCGATGCCCCAGGCGACGTTGAGATCGGAGGCAAGCCCGTCAACCGCGAAGCCTTTGACGGCCGACAAGTTGGCAACGACCTGGCTGTACTTGAAGCCGCCGGCATCGAACGATGTCTTGGAAGATGGGCCGATCGAACGGTTGAGCGTGTTCTCGATCGTGAACTGCATCTCGTTCGAGCCATAGACAAGGGACGTATCCATGTCCCAGCCGCCCATGTCGAACCGGGCACCGCCCGCAAGCGACATATCGGTGGTCTCCGGCGAAATCAGGGGCAGGAAGCCATTCGGGTAGATTTCGATGACGTTACGCGAGTCCAGTGCACGGCGGTAGAAACCGGCCGAAGTCGTGTCGCGATCCTGATAGCTGGCCCAGCCATAAAGCTCGACACCGTTTTCCAGGTCATAGCCAGCGTTGCCGAACAGGGTGATCTGCTCAAGTTCTGGCTCGCCAGTCCAGGCATTGAAGCGATTGATCACCGCTTCACCGGGATCGAATCCGCCGCCGGTCGGGGTCGGATATTGCTGGCGCACGTCGAAACCGGAGCGTTCGGAATGCTGCTGGTCCTTGTACTCGGCCGACACGGTCATGTAACCGTCCTGTCCGAGCTGGAAGCCTTTCCAGCCTGCCAGCGTGACGACGTGACCGTCAGAACGTTCACGCGATATTTCGCCGCTAGCCGGGACTGTGACACCCATGCCGGCAGCCGGTGTATTGACCGGAACCGTATATTCCGTTTCGCGCCAGCCATAGCTGACTTCTGCTGCGCCGCCTTCGGCCGATTCGCGCAGGTTGACGTTGATCACGCCGGCGATGGCATCGGAGCCGTATTGGGCCGACGCACCGTCACGCAGCACTTCGATGCCAGAAACGGCAAAGGTCGGGATCGTGTTCAGGTCGACGGCCGAAGTGCCGCGACCGATTGATCCGTTCACGTTGACGAGCGACGCCATGTGGCGGCGCTTGCCGTTGACGAGAACCAGTGTCTGGTCAGGGCCGAGGCCGCGCAGAGAGGCCGGGCGAACCGAGTCCGTGCCGTCATTGAGGGCCGGGCGCGGGAAGTTGAATGATGGGAGCTGGACCGACAGGGCCTGGTTCAGTTCGCCGATGCCGATCTTTTCGAGCGTGGCCGAGGAAACGACGTCAACGGCGACAGCCGTATCGAGGGCCGAGCGATTGGCAACGCGCGTACCCAGAGTAACAACGGTCTCGAGTGTACGGTCAGTTTCGGGGGCAGCCGCTTCCTGGGCGAAGGCGGGCGTGGTGATGGATGCGATGGCCACAGCAGCTGTGGCAGCCCGCAGGACAGTTTTGAACTGCACGGTGAGTATCCTCCTTTGGATTGCGATGGGCGCCCGACGCTGGGTGTCCAACTTTGAATGACCGCCTTTGGGCGCTCAAAATCAAAATAAAGAGTGGACATCGGTGGAAAAATCACAAGTGGGCGACACTTTTTGTCCCGCTCATGTGATAATTATGACACTGCAGTACAGGTAACCTGAAAGGCCCCATCATGAACAGACGACTTTGCCTCATCACGGGCGCATCAGCCGGCATCGGCGCAGAGTTCGCCCGTCAGTATGCCGCGCTTGGCTGGGACCTCGCGCTGACCGCGCGCCGCCTGGACCGGCTGGAGACACTGGCAGCCGAGCTTGAGTCCGCGCATGGCATAAAGGTCATTCCGATCGTCCAGGACCTTGCCCGCACCAATTCTGTCGACAAGATCCTTGCCGCGCTGGCCGATCAGGACCGGCATGTCGATGCCCTCGTGAACAATGCCGGCTACGGCCTGCCGGGAACATTCTTCAATACCGACTGGAAGGAACAGGCTGCCTTCATCCGTGTCCTCTATTCCGCGCCGGTAGAACTGGCACACAAAGTGCTGCCGGGCATGGCAGAGCGCCGCTATGGCCGCATCATCAATGTCGCCTCGCTCGCGGGCTATGCCGCCGGCAGCGCGGGCCACACGCTCTATGCCAGCGTCAAGGCGGGGCTGATCAAGTTTTCCGAAAGCCTGAACGCCGAATGCGCCGCCACCGGCCAGCCCGACATCCACTGCACCGCTCTCTGCCCCGGATTTACCTGGAGCGAGTTCCACGACGTCAACGGCACGCGCGACGACACCGACAAGATGCCGAAATGGATGTGGATGCAGGCCGAACCGGTCGTGAAGGCAGGCATTGATGCGGTCAACAAGGGCCAGCCGGTCGTGGTCCCCGGCGCCGTCAACAAGACGCTGGCCTCCCTGACCCGCATTCTCCCCGAACCCATGGGCCGCGCCATGGTCCGCGCCCAGTCACGGCGCTACCGGCGAGTGGACGCCTGAGGCGCCTGCGTTGTTGCACCGCACAATCTTTCCATGACTCTTTGGGGCTGCGCACTATACTAAGGAAAACGACCAGAGATCGCGGAGGATATTATGGACGGCGCTGCAGGCGAAACACTCGAGACATCCCCAGTCCTGACAGGGCTTGTACCAACCATGGCCGACGCCGTTTCGGCGCTGGAAACCTATGTCGCGGCCGCCAATCGCGTCGCGGGCGCCCGGCTGAAAACCGCAGACGGCCGCCCAGACCGCAAGGCGCTGGAACGCGAACAGCACACGGCCCACGGCCTGTCCTGGATCGCGACCTATCTCGAAGCCCTGCGCCAGACGGCCGAATGGGCTGCCCGTCTCGAAGCGGACGGCAAGTTCGGCGAGATCGAAGCACTTCTCTCCCAGATCCTGTTCAGCGAATATTTTGCCCAACTGGTCGGCGGCGTGCCGATGAACCAGGGCGAGACGATCCGTCCGCATGAACTGGGCCTGCTGGCCGAAACCGACACCCTGTTTGCCCACCCTGCGGTCAATCGCCTGGTCACCGAGGGCAAGACCACCGCCGCGATGGCGGCGGCCGCCCGCCTGTTGCCTGACGCGCTGTCGCGCAACACGGTGGAAGAGACCGGCCTCGACGAGACCATGAGCATGGTGCGCGAACAGTTCGCTAAATTCTCCAGCGACAAGATCAAGCCGCACGCTCATGGCTGGCACATGCGCAACGACTATATCCCGATGGATGTCGTCAGCGAGATGGCCGAGCTCGGCGTGTTCGGCCTGACCATCCCGGAAGAGTTCGGTGGCTTCGGCATGGGCAAGATCGCCATGTGCGTCGTCTCCGAAGAACTCTCGCGCGGCTATATCGGCACCGGCTCCCTCGGCACGCGCAGCGAGATCGCCGCCGAACTGATCCTGATTGGTGGTACCGACGACCAGAAGCAGACATGGCTGCCGAAGATTGCCAGCGGCGAAATCCTGCCGACCGCCGTGTTCACCGAACCGAATACCGGGTCCGACCTTGGCAGCCTGCGCACTCGCGCCGTGAAAACCGACGACGGCAGCGAATATTCCATTACCGGCAACAAGACATGGATCACCCATCCGGTCCGCGCCGACGTGATGACCGTTCTCGCGCGCACCGATCCGGCGACGAACAATTTCTCCGGCCTCTCCATGTTCCTGGCCGAAAAGCCGCGCGGCAACGATGCCAACCCCTTCCCGGCTGTTGGCATGACGGGTGGCGAAATCGAAGTCATCGGCTATCGCGGCATGAAGGAATACGAGATCGGCTTTGACGATTTCCGCGTGAAGTCGGAAAACCTGCTCGGCGGCGTCGAGGGCCAGGGCTTCAAGCAGCTGATGGCGACGTTCGAAAGCGCCCGCATCCAGACCGCAGCGCGCGGCATTGGCGTGGCGCAGAACGCGTTCGAGATCGGCCTGCAATACGCGCTCGACCGCAAACAGTTCGGCCATCCGATCTTCAGCTTTCCGCGCGTGTCGAACAAGCTGGTCATGATGGCTGCCGAACTGGTCGGCGTACGCCAGCTGACCTATTTCTCGGCCCGGCAGAAGGATGCCGACAAGCGCTGCGACCTCGAAGCCGGCATGGCGAAACTGCTCGCGGCCCGCGTCGCCTGGGCGGCTGCCGACAATGCGCTGCAGATCCATGGCGGCAACGGCTTCGCGGTCGAGTATCCGATCAGCCGCCTGCTGGCCGATGCCCGCATCCTCAACATTTTCGAGGGGGCCGGCGAAGTGCAGGCCATGGTCATCGCGCGGCGCCTGCTCGAAGGCGGGAACTAATTCCCGCCTTCAGTGGCAAGCCTAGCGGATCATGCCGCCCAGCGGTTCGATATCGGCCGGTTCATGCTGGATGATCACTTTCGCGCCGAGCCGTTTGGCGCGCGCTTCGAACGCGTCCATTGAAACCAGAGTATCGGGTTCGCTGGAATTAAAACGCGGCACGCGCTTGAGTTCACGGCTTTCGGTGCGGTGGTAGAGGTCTCCCGTCAGCAGGATCGGACCGCTTTCCGGCATCATCAGCTGCAATGACGAATGGCCCGGCGTGTGGCCCGGTGTCTGGAAGATCACAACCGACCCATCGCCAAACACATCATGCTCGTCGCCGATCACCTGCTGGTCCATCGGTCTGAACATGGCAAAGGCGGGCGCGAGGCTTGGGTCGTAAGGCGCGGACCCGTCCGGCGGGAACATTGCGTCCTTTTCCTTCTGGTTGATCAGCCAGGTCGAACCCTGAACCTGGTCGATCTGGCCGATATGGTCGAAATGGCTATGCGAGACAGCGACATAGTCGATGTCCGACGGGGCGATACCATGCGCGGCCAGCTGGTCCGTGATCGATGTCTCCATCGAGACCGTGAAAACGCCTTGTGTGTTCTCGCCATTGCCCACGAGCATGCCCGGCAGGCCGAGATCCCAAAGCAGCATGCCCTTGGGATGATGCACGAGGAAGCATGTGTCGGTCAGCGTGTCCGACTGGCCGGCATAATCGCCTGCCGTCGAGAAAATATCCAGGTCGGAAATCTTGATCGTGCCGCAGTCGAGCACGGCGACATGAAGCGGTTTTTCCGCCGCGACCGCTTCTGCCTCGGCAGGTGCAGCTTCGGCTTCGGGTGCAGGTGCTTCGGTCTGCGGCGTACAGGCAGACAGCAGCGCCGCCGTGGATGCCGCGATAAACAAATGTGTCAGGCGCATTCTATTCCCCTCGGGTTTGATCGTTGAGGCGAGCCTAGTCGGAATTTGTGTCCGACGAAAGCGTCTGCCCGTCTGCGCCGACCACGCGATAGAAACAGCTGTCCCGTCCCGTATGGCAGGCCCCGCCGGTCTGGCGCACGCGCAGCAGCACGGCGTCCTGATCGCAATCGACCCGCACCTCGACCACATCCTGCGTGTGGCCCGAAGTTTCGCCCTTCACCCACAAAGCCCCGCGCGAGCGGGACCAATAGGTCGCCCGGCCCGTGGCCAGCGTGGCGGCCAGCGCCTCGGCATTCATCCAGGCCAGCATCAAGACGTCGCCACTGGTCGCGTCCTGCGCAATCGCGCCGATCAATCCGTCAGCGTTGAATTTCGGGCGCAGCTCAAGCGTTTCGTCCTGGGCCGGGCCTGCGAGCGGCGGAGAATAATCGGTCATGAAATCCTCCATAGTTCACGTCAGCCGACGGCGCCAGCGGAACCGCGACGGCCATTGCGCGCTAGGAAGGACACAGAGAGGGGATTTGACTCATGGACTGGATCACATCGGGCCCGCAGCCGCTTCTGATGGTCATCATCACCGCGATGGCCATGTATTTCGCGCTTATCGTCATGACGCGCCTGGCCGGCGTGCGCAGCTTTTCCAAGATGAGCGGGTTCGATTTTGCGGTCACCGTCTCGATCGGCTCCGTCCTCGCCACGGTGATTCTGACCCCTGATCCGCCGCTGGCCCAGGGCATCATGGCCTTCGCCGTCCTGTTTGCGCTGCAAATGGGCGTCGCCACCCTGCGTGTCCATTCCGACCTGTTTGAAGGCAGCACGAATAACAAGCCCCGCCTCATCATGGCGAATGGCAAGATGCTGCACGACCAGATGGCAAAGGCCAGGATCACCGAAAATGATCTTCTCGGTAAATTGCGGGAGGCCAATGTGCTGGACTTCAGCCAGGTCGATGCGGCAGTTGCAGAAACTACCGGCGATATTTCCGTGCTGCACCGGGAACGCGGCGACACCCCGCTCTCGGACCACCTGCTGGACGGCGTGATTGACGCGCACCGCTACCAGCCCGGCCCCGTCGAGGCTTGATCTTGGCTGCCCTTTCCCGTGAAACGCGTCTAGACTGGCAAAAAATCACGGAGGAGACGCGGCATGGCTGCCTATAAGCAAATTCTGGAGACGCGGCAGGACGGCGTCCTGACGCTCACCCTGAACCGGCCCGAGCGCCTGAACGCCTGGACCCCGGTCATGCAGACGGAACTGGAAACAGCGATCCGGGCCGCAGGTGACAATCCGGACGTGCGCTGCATCATCATTACCGGCGCAGGCCGCGGCTTCTGCGCCGGCGCCGACATGAACCACCTTCAGGACATCCAGGACGATACGGGCGGCGCAGCCGAGACGGCCACGGCAAGCGTTGAGCGCCCCGCTCCCACCGGTCTCGAGAAAATCTATGGTGGCCGGTTCGGCTATCTCTATGCCTGCCCCAAACCGATCATCGCCGCGATCAACGGCCCATGCGCCGGCATCGGCCTCGTTTTTTCCCTGTTTGCCGGCCTGCGCTTCACGACAGACGACGCGAAGTTCACGACGGCCTTTTCCCAACGCGGCCTGATCGCAGAGCACGGCATCGGCTGGCTGTTGCCGCGCCTCATCGGAGAAGCCAACGCGCTCGATCTCCTGTTCACGGGCCGCAAGTTCACGGGCGCGGAAGCCGCCGACCTCGGCCTGGTCAACAAGTCACTGCCCGCTGGCGAGCTGATGCCACACGTGCAGGAACTGGCGGCATTCCTCTCGACACAGGTCTCTCCGCGCTCTCTTGCGGTCATGAAACGGCAGGTCCGGGCCGCCTATTTCCAGTCCTATACCGAGAGCCTTGCCGAAGCGGATGTTGAAATGGCGGCCAGCTTCACGACATTCGACTTCAAGGAAGGTGTTGCGAGTTTCGTTGAACGGCGCGCCCCGGCCTTCCAAGGCAAATAAGCAGGAAAGACAGAGTCCATGACACGTCGCATTGATATCGTAGAAGTCGGCCCGCGCGACGGGTTGCAGAACGACCCGGCCAACCTGACGGCCGAGCAGAAGCTGGAATTCATTTCCCGGCTGGAGGACGCAGGCGTTCGCCGCATGGAGTCGGGCAGCTTCGTCAACCCGAAAGCGGTGCCGAAAATGGCCGATTCCGCCGCCGTGTTCGCTGGACTCGACCGGTCGCGCCCGACCCGCCATATCGCGCTCGCCCTGAACGAGAAAGGCGTGCGCCGTGCGATCGATGCCGGGGCCGACGAGATCAATTTCGTTCTGGTGGCAAGCGAGACATTCGGCCGGCGCAACCAGGGCATGAGCCCGCAGGACAGCGCCGACATGCTGGCCCAGTGTGCGCCGCTGATCCTCGAGGCGGGCATCCCACTCTCGGCCACGATCTCGGTCGCCTTCGGCGATCCCTATGATGGCGATGTCGATATTGCGGTCGTCGGCAATCTCGCCGCCCAGGCCCAGCGCGCAGGCGTCAATGAGCTCGCTCTCGGTGACACGATCGGTGTGGCGACGCCCTGGGACGTACGGGCGCGGATCGAGCGTGTCCGCATGGAAGCCCCCGACGTGTTCCTGCGCATGCACTTCCACGACACGCGCGGGGCGGCGCTCGCCAATGTGGCGGCCGCAATCGATGCAGGCGTGGATGTGATCGATGCCAGTTGCGGCGGAATTGGTGGCTGCCCGTTCGCACCTGCCGCCACGGGCAATGTCGCCACTGAAGACGTTGTCTACATGCTGGAGCGGGCCGGGTTCGACACCGGGCTCGATCTCGGCAAGCTGATTGAAACGGCCCATTGGCTGGAGACAGTCCTCCAGCATCCAGTCTCATCATCGCTCAGCCGGGCCGGCGCATTTCCGCCAGCCAAAGTCTCCGCCTAGTTGGCGGCGAGGCGCGCGGCTTCTTCGTCGGAGAGTTCGGAATTGTCATAGACGTTCTGCACGTCATCTAGCTCGTCGAGCACATCGAGCAGCTTCATCAGCGTGTCGGCCGAATCTCCCTCGACCAGGATATTGTTCTGGGGCTTCCAGATCAGCTTGGTCGATTTCGCTTCCACGTCAGCGCCGAAATGTTCGGCCAGCGCATCGGCGACGGACTGCAACTCTTCACGCGCAGTGTAGATATAATGCGATTCCTCATCGGATTCGACGTCCTGGGCACCGGCCATGATCGCCGCTTCCATGACTTCATCCTCGGTCCCGACGCTGGAATCGTATTCGATTTCGCCAACCTGGTCGAAGCTGAAGGAGACAGACCCGGTTTCGCCCAGATTGCCGCCATTCTTTGAAAAGGCCGTACGAACATCCGTCGCCGTGCGGTTCTTGTTGTCGGTGGAGGCCTCGACGATGATGCCGACACCGCCCGGCCCGAAGCCTTCATAGCGGATATCCACATAGTCTTCGCCACCGCCGCCCTGGCCCTTGTCGATGGCGCGCTGGATATTGTCTTTCGGAACCGACTGGCCCTTGGCATTCTGGATAGCCAGACGCAGGCGCGGGTTTCCGTCAGGGTCGGGGCCGCCCATCTTGGATGCGATCGTGATCTCTTTCGAGAGGCGCGCAAAAAGAACGGCGCGCTTCTTGTCCTGCGCACCTTTGCGGTGCTGGATATTTGCCCATTTACTATGGCCGGCCATGAAAACCTCTTTGGGGTCGGGAATGTGGAGCGTGGGCTTTAGCGCAGGATGGCCGGACTTCCAAGCGTCCCGGCGCCAGCCCTTGCAGAGCACCGGTAAATCTTCGAAGTTACAAAAAACTCCTGGGAGGAGACCAAGATGCGCCAACGCATGATCTGGCTGTGCGCCATTGTCCTGTCCGCCTGCTCCGGTGAGGTGCCAGCGCCTGATGTGCCCGCGCCGCCACCGGCAGGCGTCGCCACGGATGCCACCCGGGCCGCCAACACCGCGCTCGCCGCGCGCCTGCCGCTCGACGAACAAAGCGATGTCGAAGATGCCGGCCGGGGCCGCATCGCCTTTATCGACGCGCCAGCCATCCTCAATGCCGAGGGCGGCGTGGTCTGGTCGATCCCGCAGTTCGATTTCCTCAAGGGCGACGCGCCCGACACGGTGAACCCGTCGCTCTGGCGCCAGTCGCGCCTCGCCGCCGAGCACGGCCTGTTCGAGGTCGGCCCCGGCATCTGGCAGGTGCGCGGCTATGACCTCTCGGTGATGAGCGTAATCGAGGGCAAGACCGGCTGGATCATCGTCGACCCCCTGACCAGTGTTGAAACAGCCGCCGCGTCACTCAAGCTCGTCAACGACACGCTCGGCGAGCGCCCGGTCACCGGCCTGCTCTATACGCACAGCCATGCCGACCATTTCGGCGGCGCGCGCGGCGTGATCACCGAGGAAGACGCCAGGGCCCGCAACGTGCCGATCCTCGCGCCCATCGGCTTCCTTGAACATGCCGTCAGCGAGAACCTGATCGCGGGCAACCAGATGAGCCGCCGCTCGACCTTCATGTTCGGCAATACGATTGCCCGCAGCCCGACAGCCCATGTCGGCTCCGGCCTCGGCCCCGGCCTGCCGCAGGGCACGATCAGCCTGATCGCGCCGACAGAGGAAATTTCAGGGCGTGGCACGCAGCGCGTGGTTGACGGCGTCACGTTCGAATTCATTGATGCGGCCGGCACCGAAGCCCCCGCCGAATTCATGTTCTACCTGCCCGAACGCCGCGCCCTGTGCACGGCCGAAGTCGTTACCGCCACCTTCCACAACCTGCTGACCCCGCGCGGCGCCAAGGTACGCGATGCGCTCGGCTGGACCCGCGCCATCGACCATGTGCTCGAGACCTATGGCGACAAGTCCGACTTTGTCTTCGCCTCGCACCATTGGCCGACCTGGGGCACGGACAATGTCGCCAGCCTGCTGACACATCAGCGCGACATATATCGCTATGTTCACGACCAGACACTGCGCAACGCCAATGCTGGCGCGACCATGACCGAAGCGGCTGAAGCGGTCAGCGAGCCCGCCTTCGAGAGCGAGGCGGATGCGTTCAATACGCGCGGCTATTACGGCACGCTCAATCACAATGCCAAGGCCGTCTACCAATACTATTTCGGCTGGTGGGGCGGCGTTCCGGCGGAATACAACAAGCTGCCGCATGTCGTGACCGCAGCGCGCTATGTCGAGGCGATGGGCGGGGCTGACGGCACGCTGGCCCTCGGCGCAAAAGCCTTCGACGCGGGCGATTTCCGCTGGGCCGCCGAAGTCTTCAACCATGTCGTCTTCGCGGATCCGGAAAACGAGACGGCCCGCAACTGGCTGGCGGCCGCCTATGAACAGCTCGGCTTCCAGGCCGAGAGCGGCGCCTGGCGCAGCTATTACCTCGCTGGCGCCAACGAGCTGCGCAACGGCATCCCCAGCCTCGGCAACCCGCAACTCGGCAATGCCGAATTCCTGCGCGCTGTCGATACGCTCGATCTGATGGATTCCCTCGCCGCCCGGTTCAACCCTGAAAAGATGACAGGTGATCCGTTCGCGGTGAACCTCGTCTTCCCCGACCGGGACGAGGCGGTGACTCTCCAGATCGGCAAGTCCGTGATGGTGCCGCGCAAGGGCGCCAGCGAAAATGCCGCCGCGACCCTGACAATTGACCGCGCCGTGTTCGATCTCGTGCTGCTTGGCCAGACGACCCTGCCGGAGCAACTCAAATCGGGCGCAGCCGCCATAGAGGGTAGCCCCCTCGTGCTCGGCGCCCTCTTCGGCACGCTCGACCGGCCCGACTTCTGGTTCCCGGTGGTGACGCCGTAGGGCGCCAAACCGACCCTACTCCCCCTCACACACGGCGTATTGGGGGGCACAGGTCATCGCGCAGGCAATCATCGACTTCTCGGCAGCGCTGGGTGAGCGTCCGCTGCTTTCAGCGGCCTGCCCCATGCGTTCGAGCGCAGCCAGGCCAGAGCAGGAACAGTCACATTGACCCGCCGGTGCGCCAGCAGAGACAGCAATTCCGGAAAAATCGGGGTCCCGTCCCGCCTTGGCGGCGCTTTCAGCCTCTGCGGAAATCGCCCGACCAATGTCCGCCATGCCCGGCGGCAGGCGATTGGTGATATCGGTTTCCACATCCTGCCATGGGTCAGCAGGCGCATTCACCGTGGCACGATCATCGTTGATCCACGGCGCCGAAAAGCTGAACGAACCCGAAATCGTTGAGACCGACTTAAGGACGGGCTGGGATTGCTGCATCTGCAAGGGGGTCAATTCCGGATCAACCAATGTCCCCGAATAGGAACCTGACAGGACCCAGGGGGAATATTCCGTGATCGTGAGCGTGCCCGAGGGCCTGAACTCACGCTGCGGGCCGGGAATGGAATCGCGCGGGCCAACCGTCATCAGATCCGGTCCGTCACCACCGCTCGAATGGATTCTCACGCCCTCAATGGTCCCCGTAAAGCCGTAGGAAATGGCCGGGACGTTCATCGAGACCTCTGCGCCTGGAACGGTTTCGATCTGCTGTGCTGCAGCCATGATCGACTCGTTCAGACTGGCCATGTTTTCGCCCAGCGCCTGCGCATTTGTCAGGATCTGGTCCATCATTCCGCCCGCACCGTTAATGCCGCCAATTTCGTCCAGCATTGCGGGTGCCAGGCTGAATTTCAGACCCATCTGGTTGTCGGAGACTTCCGCCTCCATGGCGTACGCCCCAATCGACGTGATCAAATCACGGACGGCGAAAGCCCGCTTGGCCGCCGCATCACCACGGCCATCCGGCCCGGGATCTTCCGGCGCCTCGGCGTCCGGTACGACCTGAGTGTGCTGTTCCAGACGATTTACCGTAGCCTGAACTTTTCCATCGATTGGCCGGGTGAGGGCCACGTCCGCACCCACATTGGACAGGATGAATACGGTCGGCTCGCTCGCAGAGACAGGCAGGCCTTTCCAGATGGCAAGGTTGCGGTTCTTGATCTCCGTGTCGGTTGAAGCGGTATGCCGAGCGAGAACCTGCCCGCCGCGCGTACCGATCCACAATTGACGGGTTTCGGCCTCCGAAGCGGTTTCAATCTGCAGATCGAACCTGATCTGGCTGCTGCCGTTCAGTTGCTGGACAATAATGCATCGACCCGCCATTTCGGGTATGTGTATCTCGTGCGATCCGGAGTTTTTATCCGGCGTCAGCGTCAATGAGATGCATCGCCCAAACAAGCCATCGCGCCAGGCATCCCCGAATATATCCTGGTTCTTGTGGCGATGCGCATCGTATCCCGCGATCGTCGCAAGAAACTGCGGATAGAGCCTAGCCAGGGACATTCTGATCTTGGGGTCATGCCGGAGCCCGGTATCGAGCCAGATCAATTCCTGGCTGGGCCTGTCACCCAGATTATTCATCGAGAAGAGGCGGGCCAGGTAAGCGTAGTTTGCTTCTTCTGCGTCCGGGCCGGGCATGGATGCTTTGGCGTTGCCAGTCTTGGCATGATTGACCTCAGCCAGGTAGCGCCAGAGCGAACTGGTATAGTAATCCAGAAGCGCGTCTTCGAACTCGGCACCATTTTCAACCGGCAATGGCTTGGCGTAAGATCTCAAACCAAACCGCCTCGACCAGTGCAGGTCCGGCAAGTCCTTGGGCTGGTTGAAATAGACCTCGGCGAGATGCGCACCGACGGCTTCAGCTGTCGCCTCGGTGATCCATTTGTGCGCCGAATTTCCGTCGATATGGCCGGCCTTGTCGTACAAGTATTTCGTGCGGTGCTGAACCGTGTGGAACAATTCGTGAGCCGCCGTCGCATAGGCCCGCGCCAGAAACTTGTCATTCTTGAGCAGCGTGTCGCGGTTCAGGACGGTCACGTCGAACGTGCCATTTGCGTAGGACCAGCCCGTTGAGTCGGTTACCCCATTTGCGTCACCGAAGGGCGTTCCGAGGAATATCCGGTAGCAAGCCGAACAGGTTTCGGTCTTGATCACTTCGAGCGCCGGGGCCGGAAAGCCCCAGTCCTGCATCTGCACCGCAGCGAATGAAAGAAAGTCCTCCATTTTCTTCAGTTCGGCTGCCGACGGCGTCGCGGCTTCGTCCCCGGGGCCGAAGAATCCCGGATCACCATTATAGACATCGAATTGGGTTGTCGGCCACGGCTTGACCGGCGCCTCGGTTGCGGCGACCAGCTGGGCCATGGATGGCAAGGCAAGCGCAAGCACCGAGACCATGATTGCAAGCAAAGTCCGCATCGATTCCGTCCCCTCGATCAAGGCAGACACATTGCGCTGCACGGGGTGCGCAATCAAGCGCCGGGCATTCTGGAACCCTAGGCTGGCACCTGCTCGCTCAAACGCCCGCCCATCCGGATCGGCTCGATGCGCACGGCCAGCCCGGTTGAGTCATCGGTCTCGACATAGGTGCCGCACAGGGTGCCGTCGCCCAGCGCAGGCTGGTAGCGCTCGCCCGGCAGCTGGGTGATGAAGCGGTTGAGGGAATTCTGCTTCTGCATGCCGATGACGCTGTCATAGTCGCCGCACATGCCGGCATCGGTCTGGTAGGCCGTACCGTTCTCGAGGATCATCGTGTCGGCGGTCGGCACATGCGTATGGCTGCCGACGACGAGGCTGGCGCGCCCGTCGCAATGGTGGCCCATCGCCATTTTCTCGGAAGTCGCCTCGCAATGCATGTCGACGATGAGCGCATCGGCGACCGTGCCCAGCGGCATGGCATCGAGCGCCTCGTCCACGGACGCGAACGGGTCGGGCAAACTCTGGCGCATGAACACATTGCCCTGCACCTGCACCACGCCAACGCGGCGACCGTCCGGCAGCGAAAAGAGATTGGCGCCCTTGCCCGGCGCATTGGCGGCGGCCGGATAGTTGAACGGCCTGAGCAGGCGCGGTTCGCGCTGGATATAGGTCAGCGCCTCGCGCTGGTCCCAGGCATGGTCGCCCAGGGTCAGGCAATCGGCGCCGGCGGCGAAGAACTCGTTCGCGATAGCTTCAGTCAACCCGAACCCGCCAGCCGAATTCTCCGCGTTCACCACGACGAAATCGAGCCGCAGGCGCGCCTTGAGGCCCGGCAGGTACTCAAGGACAGCAGCCCGGCCAGGCTTGCCGACGACGTCTCCGAAGAATGCGATTTTCATGGCCGCTAGCCTATGCCCTGTCCGGCGGACAAAGAAAAGCGCGCGCCCCCAGCTGGAGACGCGCGCTGTTCAGTTGGCCAATGCCGGGCCTATTCGTTCGTGGCGCTGAATCCGAGGGCCGTCTTGGTCAGGGCCGACGGATCTTCCATCTCGGCGAAGTCGGCCACGCGCAGCGGGGTGACAGGTGCCATCGAGAAGGTCAGCGTCTTCGGATCGGTCACGAAGCTGGACAGCGCAGCAGATGCCTCGCTTGCCAGTTCAGGGTCGATACCGGCACCAGCCGCCATCATCGGCAACATCGCCATCATGCCCGCCGTCTGGCTGCGTACCTGCTGGGGGTCCTGTCCCGACTGGGCCGCATAAGCATTGAAGGCCCGGTTGAGGAAGCCGTCATCGTCAAATGACAACTGGAAATTATGGATCCGCAACTTGTCGAGGGATTCCAGCATGAGGGCCCCGGGATCGGACGGGCCATCTTCGGCCATAGCCTCGGCCTGGGCGGCGGCAACGGCACTGGCGCCTTCATACTTGCCTGAAAAATCCATCCGGAAGCCGTCGTCCAGCTTCCAGAAATTCTTGCCCTGGGCAATCGTGACCATGTCCTTGTCGGGATCGTAGGTCTGCTCGCCCTGACCGCTGATCTCGAGCTTTTCATAGCCCAGCAGGGCAAGCTGCGAGCCCAGTTTCTCGCCGAGTTCGCCTTCGCCGGTGCCAAGCGTCATCTTGAACGGATCGGTCGCGACTTTCACGGCCCGGCCCTTCTTGTCACGCGTCACCTTGGAGCTGAGCTTCGGCATGTCGAAACTGGCGCCCGAGACGGCGACCTTGAGATCGTCAACCGACACGGAATCATAGCCCGGATTGGCCGGATCGCTCTGGAGCATCTCGAACAGGCCGGACTGCATGCCCTTCGGCGACTGGCCATCTGCCATATCGTTGAACATTCCGAGATCCGCGCCCCTGATATCGACGCCGCCCAGACGGGCTGTCAGGTCTGTATCATCCGCAGGATCAGTCATGTCGAGGCTGAAGCCCTTCATGGCCATCCGCTCGAGTTTCTCATCCTTCAGGCCAAGCAATTCGACCGACGAAACAAGGAACGCGCCCTTTTGGCCCTCTTCCTCGTCAATCTGGAAATTGACGTCATTCATCGACCAGAGATCGAACGACAGCGCCTTGCCCTCCGGCATGTCCAGCGCTTCGCCATTGCCGAACAGGCTGGCAATCCAGGCCGCTGTTTCCGGCGAAGGATTCACCAGCTCCATCGACTTGACCTTGCTCGAGCCGTGCGCCTCGTCCGGGTTCTTTGGAACGAAGGTGATGTCCGACAGCACAACGCGCGCGAAATTCGGCTGGCCGTCGATCATGCCGAGGCCGTCAAAGGTCATCGTGCCGGCCTTCAGGTCAGCGCCCTTGAGGTGAAGCTCGCCATCGTCATCATCGAGGCTGGCACCGTCCACACTGTCATCTTCCGACGACAGGAGGGTCACGTCCTTGAAGACGGCCTTGGCGCCTTTGACGTCACTGCTGTCAAAACTGACCCGGCCCGCACCAGACTGGGTCAACGACATTGCACTCAGCACCTCGCCCGCAGTCGCTGGGTCTCCTTTACGAAGTTTGATCTTCTTCGTTTTATCCTGTGAATATTCGATTCCGGCCTGGCCGGCGCCGTCCTTGTCCTTGTTTTTGTCGCCGCATGCCGTAAGCAAAGTGAGGGCGGTAACGCCTGTCAGCAGATATTTCATCTTTGGTCCCTTTATTGAATAACTGCGAGCAGGTGTCCCCGACGCGTCTCTTGAGAGTTTGATACATGGCATACAACAATGGCCAGACAATGACACTGAAGGCGCCGAATGGTTCGCGCGTTGTGGTACGATTTGAAGTAAATTCCAAGGCAAGACGGCTGATTTTACGGCTGGACGAGCGTCGGCGCGAGGCCGTGGCGGTCGCTCCAAGCAATCGCCAGATCAAGGATGCTGCCGCATTTGCTGCAGAACGGGTCGAATGGATATCCACGCGCCTCCAGCATTTGCCCGAAATCGTGCGCTTCGAAGAAGCCGAAATCATCCGCTTTCGCGGCGAACCCTGCCAGCTCACGGCCAATGGCGACACGCGCCTGCCCAGGATGTGGCCCGGCGACCCCCTGCTGCTGAGTGCGCCCGGGGATCCCGAAACCCTGCCGTCTCGCGTGACACGCTACCTGAAAAAGCAGGCAAAAGCGGATCTGACCCGATCCGTTAACCGGCACGCCGAGGCGTTGGGCGTTGAATACAAATCAATTTCTGTGAAAGATACCCGCTCGCGCTGGGGGTCCTGCACGTCAGACGGGCAACTTTCCTTTTCGTGGCGCCTGATCATGGCGCCACCGAAAGTGCTCGACTATGTCGCTGCGCATGAATGCGCCCACATTCTCGAGATGAATCATTCGCCGAAATTCTGGGCTCATGTCTCCCGATGTGTGCCGGACTGGAAGCGCCAACGCGCCTGGTTGCGTACACACGGCGCCGGGCTTCAATCGGCTGGGGAATAATCCGCTGGCTGAGCGCCCGCGCCTGGCGGCGTTTCCCGCCGGAAGTCCCCATACTGAAAATAAATTTTGAGAGCGACCGCTCACACTTGTGGCGCAGTTTCCAGTCCTGTTTCGCTACCCAGGCAACACCAATTCAGGCCAATTTGCAAAGTCCATTTTCCGGACTGCACAATGCGAATGCCTTTATTCCGCTTCGGCGGCGGCCAGGTCTTTCTCGGATTCCGTCGGCCTGGCCGGACCAAAGCTGATCAGGGTCACACCCTCGCCGCCCTTTGGCTCCCGGTTCGGCCCGAGGAATGTCACCGAGCCGTCAGGCCGTACTTCGGCTATCAGGTCGGCCTTTTGCCGGTCGTCGCGGAAATCCTCGAGATCGTATTCGTCAGTGAGCTTGGTCTTGCCGAACGTCCAGCCGCGATAATGGTCCCGTATCAGGCTGTCATAGCCGCGCCCGCGCCGGATCAGCGTCCGCCCGCGTGTGCCCATGCCGATCGCCCGCGGGTCCTCGTCCTCGGTGTCCTGCGCGGACAATTGGTAGACTTTGTGACGGCCGAGCTCGGGGGCGAAATGCCCGGACACAAGCGCATTATAGGGCTCGTTCGCCGACAGGCCGATGACCTGGTCGAAAGCCGAATGGTCAAGGCGCACCTCGGCATCCTCTGACAGGACCTCCCCGAAGAACGTATTCAGGCCGGCTTCACGCGCCGGGCGCAGGCGCCGCCAGTTATTATCGGCCAGGATCGGCTCGATGCCCACGCTGCGCAGCGCCTTGGCGAGGTCGATGCTCCACGGGTTCACGCCCACCAGCAGCACGCCGGGCTTGTCCTTCCGGGCGAGGCCAAGCCGCCGCGCCAGCGGCCCGATCGTGAAGCCGTGCAGCACCACGGTGGCAAACACCATGGCGAAGGCAAGCGGGGTGATCTGTTCGGCGCCGGAGAAATAGAACTTGCTGTCGCCACGGCGCCCGAGATCTTCGAGCAGCGTCGCGAACAGGCTGGAGACGGCCACAGCCACGATCCCGCGCGGCGCGATCCAGCCCAGCAGCAGCGCCTCATTGCGCTTCAGCGTGCCATAGGTGGATATCCAGACCGACAGCGGCCGCACGACCAGCATCATGACAGCGAGAAAGGCGAGGGTGCGCCAGGTCAGCGCGTCCTGGATGACAGCGGGTTTCAGGTTCGCCGTGAGGATCACGAACACGCCAGAGACTAGCAGGACCGCAATATCTTCCTTGAACTTCCGCAGCTCGGCGATCCCGGCGAGCCGGGAATTCGCGAGCGTCATGCCATAGGCGGTCACTGCGACGAGGCCGATCTCCTTCTCGATCTGCTCGGCTAGCGCATAGCAGAGGATGATCGAGGCGAAGATGATCGGTGCCTTCAGGTATTCCGGCGTCCACCCGGCCCGGAAGGCGCGCACAATGGCCCAGCCAAACGCGATGCCGAGCGCCACGCCGAGTGCAGCGGCAAACACGATCATCGCGCCCTTGCCGAGAATCGACTCGCCGGTTGCCGCCACGCTGATGATCTCGAACGAGGCCACAGCGAAAAGTGCGCCGATCGGATCGTTGACGATGCCTTCCCATTTCAGGAATGCACCGGCCTTGCCGCCCAGCTTCGACTGGCGCAGCAAAGGCATGATCACGGTCGGCCCGGTAACCACCATTACGCCCGCAAACACGATGGAACTGGACCAGTCGAGCCCGGCCGCATAGCGCGCGGCCAATGTGCCCAGCGCCCAGGCCAGCGGCCCGCCAATGAACACCATGCGCCGCACGGCGGCGCCGGCATCGCGCAGATTCTCGAATTTGAGGACGAGCCCGCCCTCGAACAGGATCACGGCCACCGCCAGCGACACGATGGGCCGCAACAGGTCATTGCCGCCGCCATTGAACACGCCTTCGGGGTCCAGCAGCGGCTGCCCGAAGATCACCGCCCATAGCGGACCCACTGCCAGGCCCGCCAGCGCCATCAGGACGATAGCCGGTGCCTGCAGGCGCCAGGCCAGCCATTGCGCGCCGATTCCCAATGCGCCGATCAACGCACACGCGAAGATCAGCTCGCTGGATCCGGCACCCGCGAGAGCAAAGTCGATATGGTTCATGCCTGCCCTATCAGCTCAGCCGCCCGGTCGTCCCCACCTGCATTAAGCAGGGTGACCCTTGATGTCATCCGCAAAGTCAAAGCCGATCCCCCGGGTTCCGTAGTCGCCCACCTTGTAACGTTCGATATTCTCCGCAAACCAATTGATCACATGTGAATAGACATGCTCGTAAAACGGCTCGGGATCCTTGTCCCTGAGCGGCAGGTGGAATTCATACTCCGCGCCGTCCTCGATCTGGACGATGAAGACCTCGCCGACCTTCCGGCATTCCATGTTCACCCGCAGCCAGTCGGCCTGTCGCGACACGCGAACGGCGAGGCCGAACGCGATCGGCACCAGCGGCCGGAATCCCCGTGGCGGCAGCGAAAACGCTCCATCACCGTGCGGCTTGGGTTCGAATGAGCCTGTCGGCGGCACGAGGTGGACGCAAATGCCGTCAGACGCGCCGATATAGTCGCACAGGCCCGCTCGCACTTCTTCAGCGAGCGAACGGATACGATTGTAGTTCTCGGCGGCGAGCGCCTGGTATATTTCAACCGTGGCGATCAGTTCATCGAAACGCGACAATGGGCATGGCCTCCAGCCTGGGCAGGTCAGATATGTACGAAAGACTAGGCTGATAAGGCCCGGCCTTCAAACTTTAAGGTTGCCGCCATCGGGCAATGGTCGGATGCCTTGGGGACTTTCCAGCCAATTCCGGGGAACCTGAGCCCGGTATACCGGGCGGCATGATAGGGCGAACCGGCCCGGATGATACGCGTTTCCGGCGCCGGATTTTGCGCGGCAAGGCGCGGCGACAGGAACATATGGTCGAGCGCGCCGTAGACATCATCCTCCGGATAGTGGTGCGTCCAGCGGTCAAACGGATCGGAAATCGCGCGTGAGGCGAGATCGACGGCAAACCCGTCGTCGAGCAGGGGGCCGAGACCCGAATGTCCCACGGCCACGCCATCGACCTGGCGATAATCGTTGAAGTCACCGAGAATGACCCAATCCTCGTCCGCGGGATGCGCGAACCGGTTCCGGATCACCTGGCGCACGGCTTCTGCCTCGGCTTCGCGCACGCCTCGGGTTCTCTTCCGCCCGCCATGCATCGACTTGAAATGGCAGACGAACAGCGTCAGCGCCCGCCCGTCCTTGGCCACATCCACTTCCAGGCAATCACGGCGAAAGGCATAATCGTTCACGCCGTGTCCCTCCGGCGGGCGAACCCCGAGCGAACCGAATGTCGATCGCGCATGACTGCGTTGGAACACCACCGGCAGGCGCGACAGCAGTGCCACATCGATCCCGCGTGTATCATTGCCTTCGTGGAGCACGCGTTCACCGAACGCGCTGCCGGCCCAACGGGCAATGTAGCGGGTGTCGAATGCCGTCAGCGTGACAAGGTTTTCGACTTCCTGCAGGGCGCAGACATCCGCCTCGGTCGCCACCAGCGCCTGCGCGGTCAGGGTCCGGTCGTCCTCGGACAGCACGTTGAAGACGGAATCCACCTGTTCGGCGACCTGCACGTTGTCGACATCGGTCAGCCGCTGGCGCGCATTGGCGATGCCGGCCCGGCGAAAGTCGCAGCGCATCATCAGGTTTTCACAATTGAAGGTCGAAAGGCGTATATCAGGCATGGCGCGGACACTCGCCCGCGTCCGCCCGCGCCGTCAATGCAGGGGGTGTGGAACCTGCCTAGGCAGAGGCGCCGGCTTTGGCGCGCTTGCGGTCATCGGCCAGCCGGTACCGATAAAGTTGCAGGCCGCAATAGGCGAGCACGATGCCGAGATTGGTCGACGCCAGCGTGCCATAGCCCTGGCCGCGTGCCGGTTCGAGGATCAGCTCGATAAAGGTCGCGAACCCTAGCGCAATGACCGCGGCCGTGCCGGACCGGCGCAGGCCGATGGTCAGCGCGACCCAGATCGTCAGCGAGGCAAAGGCCACCATGCGGAAGACATGGTCTTCCACGCCGATCACGCCGCCTGAATTATAGGCCGTCGCTTTCAGGGCGACAAAGACCGCAATCAGGCCGGTCAGGCCCGTGGCAACCGTTTTCAGGTTGCCTGAAACCCAGTATTTGCGCTCGGGGAGCATTTCTGCAGCTGTATCTGGCATCACTATCACCTCGTCCATGCGGATCGGGCGACTGTCTCAGAACCGAATTTCGCGACCGTTAAACAATACCGGCGAATTTCAGGCCGCTGTTCGTGACTTGGCAACGAATCGCGAGGCGCTGAGCGCCCGTTCCAGTGCCGACGGGTCCGGCTGGAGGGCAAGCGGGATGGTGCTGCGGCCCATTTCGAGTGCGATGCCCGGCTGCAGCCCTTCCGCATAGGCGCCCAAGACCGACCGGATAACGTCCAGGAAGCGCGCATCCTCCTCGACGATCTGTCCGAAGCGGGCGGCCACAGGCCCGACAAGCCCATAGGCGAGAAACACGCCAAGGAATGTCCCCAGCAGCGCCGACCCGATCATCGCGCCCAGGATCTCTGGTGACTGGTTGATCGACCCCATGGTGCGGATAATGCCGAGGACAGCGGCCACGATACCCAGCGCCGGCAGGGCGTCCGCCAGCGTGTGCAGGGCGCCGACAGCCTTCATGCGCTGGTCGAGATAGACGGCAATCGACTGGTCCATCCGCGCCTCGGCCCGCGCCGGGTCGGACAGGTCCAGCGCCATCAGCCGGAAGGCATCGCAAACCATGCCGCTCGCCGCATCATCATCAAGTATCCGGGGCGCCGCCTGGAAGGCAGCCGAATTCTCGGGATCCTCGATATCGGATTCGATCGCCACGAAACCGCCCTGGCGCGCCTTGCGCATCAACGTACCCAGCAGCACCAGCAGGTCCTGGTAATCGTCGCGCCCCCACTTGGCGCCGCGGAACGCCTTGGCAAACCCGCCCAGCGCCTCGCGCGACACGCTGAGGGAATTGCCGATCAGCACCGTGCCGACAGCCGCGCCGCCAATCAGCGCCAGCTCGAAAGGCAGCGCATGCATGGCCGCACGTCCCCCGGTCAGCACAAGGCCGCCGAAAACGAGGACAAAGACGAGAACGAGGCCGACAAGTTGCGCCAAACCGGTACCTTTCAAGGCGATGACAGCCGGCACTCTGCGCAGAAGGGTCTTAACCCTGCGTTTCTTTCGGCCCGCCCGGCCTGCGCCTGTACCGGGCGGTTGATCGGTCCCGGCGGTGCACGTATCAATAGGCCGAAGCGTCATCGGGGGGTGGCGCACAGGAGGCCGTCCCCGCCCATGCGCATTATCCTCGCCGCCATCGCCTTTTCCGCCGTCGCCGCGCCGTCTGTCGCACAGCAATACGCCGCCAGTGACGGGTACCGCGTCTGCGCCGCCGAGCAGACCGAACAGGGCCGCGCCGTCGTCAGGCCAGCTTGCGGCGACGTCCAGCGCCCCGATATGCCCGCGACGCTCGCATCGCTGGCCGATCTTGAATCCGCGCGCGCCACGCGCGAAGCCTTCACCCGGGAGATCGACGCTTACGCAACCTGCGTCTCCGATTTCATCGGATCCTATCGCCGGCCCGGTGGCGATGCCGCCAGCCTGGCGCCGGACCAGGCCGCCTGCGCCCATTCATGGGCCGAGGAACAGGCGACTGAAGCGGTGCGCGCCTTTGGCCGCGCCTGCATCGATTTTTCCAACCGGTCGATGATGGATTCCCGCCTCACGCCCTGGTCGGGCGAATGCTATCCGCCCGTCTCCGGCGACAAGGGATAAGTCTCCGGCTGGACATTTGCACCCCTCCAGCCGATTAGTCTGGACATGATCCAGACAGCCGATTCCCTTCAAGATGTGCCGCGGCCGGAACGCCGCGGCGCTTTCTTTTTGCTGTTCTTTTCCCTCATGGCCATCGGCGCTGGCAACACGATGCTGATCGCCGCCGTGCTGCCGCCGATGACGCGCGAACTGAACCTGCCCGACTGGATGGCGGGCTCGATCTTCGCACTATCGGCCTTCTGGTGGTCGGTCACGTCGCCCTTCTGGGGCAGGAAATCAAACCGCTGGGGCCGGCGTCCGGTCGCCGCCATGGGGCTTGCCGGTTACGGCCTGTCGATGACGCTTCTCCTCGTCTTCGGCTGGCTCAGCCTCAACCATGTGATCACGGGCACAGCGCTGGTCTTCATTTGCCTTGCTGCGTCGCGCTCCATGTTCGGCCTGCTGGGATCGGGCGCGAACCCGGCCGCGCAAGCCTATGTCGCCGACAGGACCAGCCCGGCAGAGCGCCAGTCCCAGATCGCTTTCATTACATCCGGCTTCAGCGTCGGCACCGTGATCGGCCCCGCTGTCGCCGCCGCGCTTGTTGCCACCGCCGGCCTGCTCAGCCCGCTGGCCGTCACCGCCGTCATTGCCTTCACCATGTCGGCGCTGATCTGGTTTCGCCTGCCGGAACAACGCGCTCCGGTCACCGACGCCACGCAATATGACGACGAAATCGGCGGCCACGGCCTGTGGCGCTCGGGCACCGTCCTGCCCTTTCTCGTCTTCGCTGTTTGCCTGTCACTGACCACGGGCATCCTGACCCAGGTCTTCGTCTTCACCGTGATGGACCGGATGGGCGTGTCGGGCCGCGAGGCCGCCCAATTCACCGGCCCGGCCTTCACGGTCGGCGCGCTCGCCGTGCTGCTCGCCCAGCTCGTCCTGATCCCGCGCCTCAACCTGCGCAACAAGACGCTGATGATGGTCGGCTGCGTGCCGCTCTTTCTCGGCGCGATCATTCTCGTGTTCGCGCGCGACTATGCCAGCCTCATCCTCGCACAATTCTGCATCGGCCTCGGTCAGGGCCTCGCCCGGCCCGGCTTCTCCAGCGGCGCGTCGCTGGCGGTCTCGCCCCAGCTTCAGGGCAATGTCGCCGGTCTGGTCATCTCGGCCAATGGCATGGGGTTCATCATCACGCCCTTCTTCGGCCTGTTCCTGTATGAATACGTGAACCCGCACCTGCCCTTCGTCATCTGCGCGGGCCTGCTCGTCTTCATGGTCCTGTTCGCCCGGTTCGGCCTCAGGGACGGTGTCGGCGAATATGCCGATGCCGAGTGATCAGCTCGGGCCGTCGGCCGATGACGACACGCCGACGCCACTGCTGCCAGTATCCGTCACCAGTGCCAGCATGTCCTTGGTCGGATAGCCGTCAGCCACCAGTCCGCGCGATTTCTGGAATCCCATCAGCGCCAATTTGGTCTGGCGGCCCGGAATCCCATCCACGGGCCCGGCACTGAACCCGCGGCTGTTGAGGCCGGCCTGCAGGGCCTTGATATCCGCCACTGACAGGGGCCTCAAATGCGTCGGCCAGGGCGTAACCGGCCCACGTTCACCGAGGACCGCATTGCCCGCCATGCCGACCGCAAAGGCGTAGGAGTCGGCATTGTTATAGGCTTTGAATGCCTTGAAATTATTGAACAGCAGATATTTTGGGCCCTCGGCGCCGGCTGGCAGCCAGAGTTGCGCGAACTCCGCCCCGCCGGTCTCGAACGGTCCGCCGGCAATCGGCACTAGTCCGGCCGCCCGCCACGTGTCCATGCGCCGCTCATTGCCATCGGCCAGGCTGAAGTCGAACCCCGCCGGCACAGCCACTTCGAGTCCCCAGGGCTGGCCCATCGCATAGCCGGATTTCTTCAGGTAATTGGCCGCCGAGGCGAGCGCATCGCCTTCATTCTTCCAGACATCCTTGTGTCCGTCGCCATCGAAATCCTCGGCATAGGCCAGATAGGTCGACGGCATGAACTGTGTCTGCCCCAACGCACCGGCCCAGCCAGCGACAAGGTCCGAGCGTTCGGCATCGCCGCGCTCGACCATTTTCATCACGGCGAACAATTCTTTCTCCGCAAAGGACCGGCGGCGGCCCTCGACGGCCATGTTGGCGAGCACATTGCCGGCGTCGAAATTGCCGATCACCGCGCCATAGCTGGTTTCCATGCCCCAGATCGAGACCAGGACCTGCCGGTCGACGCCGTAGCGCGCCTCAAGGTCGGCGAACATGTCAGCGTGCATGGCGAGGCGCTCGCGGCCATTGGTGATCCGGCTCTCGCCCAGCGGCACCTTGAGATAATCCCAGATCGGCTTGGCGAACTCGGCCTGGTCGCCAATACCGGTGGCAGCAACCTGCAGATTGGAGCCCAGCCAGAGCGGGATCGGCTCGATCCCGGTCAGCAGCGATTCCACCAGCGCCCGGTCATGGCCCGCTTCCAGCGCCCGGTTGGAGAAATCCGCACGCCAGGCGTCCATCTCGGCATGGCCGGACGACGTGTAGCTGATGGGGCCTGTCTGCGGCGCGACGACAGGCGGATTGCCCGTCACGGGCGGTTTCACCGCATGCGGGCCGGCAGCACATGACGCAAGCAGTCCCGTCAGGGCGGCAGCAGCCAGCCATTGCGTCCTGGCAATGCCATTCTGTATCATTGTCGCTCTCCGTCGGAATGTCGGCGCGTGACAGCGCGCGTCCTTGACTCTGCTACCCGGATTCATTACTCGCACCGCTTTCCTAATATCACATGATCGTCAGGCTAGGCCCATGAAAGTCCGCTCGTCACTTAAGTCCCTCAAGGCACGTCACCGTGATTGCAAGATCGTGCGCCGGAAGGGCCGCGTTTACGTGATCAACAAGACCAACCCGCGCTTTAAAGCGAAACAGGCCTGAGCCGAAGATGAACAGGCAATGAGGCGGGAAAATGACCGTTTCGATTGCCCTGTTCGATCTCGGCCGCGTTGTGCTCGATTGGGAGCCATCGCGCCTCTACGACAAAATTTTTGACGATACAGGCGCCCGGGATCACTTCCTCGGTTCTGTCTGTACGATGGCTTGGCATACGCGCCACGATGCCGGGGTCAGCTTTGCCGACAATGCCGCCGCGCTCATCGCCGACCATCCCGAACAGGAATCCGCAATCCGCGCCTGGGGCGCGCGCTGGATGGAGATGTTCGACGGCTATATCGATGGCACGCCCGACCTGATCGAACGCCTGCACGCGCGCAATGTGCCCCTCTACGCCCTCACCAACATGCCGTCCGAGACTTGGCCCCTGATGCAGCAGCATTTCGGCCCGGTGCTGGACCGGTTTCGCCACGTCGTCGTCTCCGGCGACCTCGGCATCACCAAGCCCGATCCCGCCATCTACCGACACACGCTGGCGGAAATCGGCGACCCGGATCCGGCGGCCATCCTGTTTATCGACGACAGCGCCGCCAATATCGCCGCGGCTGACGCGCTCGGATTTGCCACCCATCACTTCACCGGCGCGGCCAGTCTCGAAACCTCATTGGCGCATCACGGCCTGATCTGATGCAAACTTGATGTTGCCGCCACGCGCTTCCCGGCCATATTAATCCTCATGTTCAAACGCTTGCTCCTCGCAGCCCTTGTTTTTGCCGGGCAGGCCGTCGCCGGTCCTTCGGACGAGATGTTCGAGAAACTCCACAATGCGCCGAGCGAAAGCGAAGCCAATGACGTCGCCCAGGACATCTGGGCCTCTTGGATGGAATCCGGTTCGCCAACGGTCGACATGATCATGCAGCGTGCCGTCGATGCCCAGACAGTGGGAGACTATGAAACCGCCCGCGCCTTCTATGACCGCGCCATCCTGATCGCGCCCGACTATGCCGAGGCCTGGAGCCGGCGCGCCGGCCTGTTCCTCAATGATGAAAACTTCCCCGAGGCCCTGCGCGACCTCAATGAGGCCTTGCGGCTCGAACCGCGCCATTTCGGCGCCTGGGCCGGTCTCGGCATCATGATGGAAGCCATGGGAGCCGAGAAAGAGGCGCTCGAGGCCTACCGTCAGGCCCTCGCGATCTATCCGTTCATGACCCAGGCGATCCAGGCCGAAAAGCGCCTGTCCAAGATCGCCGAAGGCCAGGGGCTTTGACGCGCATGGTCAGCCTCGCCCTGCTCGCAGTCTCATTCGTCAGCGCCGGTGGTGTCGGCGCCTGCGTATCGAGCGCGGCCTATACGTCGAAGGTCCAGCAGGCCAACCCCGCCTCCGCTGGCCAGATGCTGACCGTCAACGGCCATGGCGTGAACGTCCTGACTGCCGGCACATCCGGCCCGCCCGTCCTGATGATCCACGGCGCCAGCGCCAATGCCCGCGAATTCAACTGGACGCTCGCCCCGCGCCTTGATGATGGCTACCGCGTCCTGATGGCCGACCGGCCGGGCCACGGTTACTCGGACCGCTTCGACAGCGCCGATCGCCTCGACGCGCAGGCGGCGCAAATGGCGGGCGTGCTCGACCAGTTGGCGCCCGGTGAAAAGGCCGTGATCGTCGGCCATTCCTTCGGCGGCGCGGTGGCGCTCCGCCTCGCGCTCGACCGGCCCGACCTCGTGCAGGGCCTCGTCCTCATCGCACCCGTGACGCATGACTGGGGCGGCGGCGGGCAGGCTTGGTACAATGGCCTTGCCGCCGCGCCCATGGTCGGCCCGATGTTTACCCAGATCGTTCCCACCGTCGGTCCGCAACAGGTCCGGGCCGGCATTGACAGCGTGTTCGACCCGGCGCCCGTGCCGGAGAACTATTTCGAGAATTCCGCCATCGGCCTGCTGTTTCGCCCGCCAAACTTCCGGGCCAATGCGCAGGACGTGCGCCGGCTCGAAGCCGAACTGGCCGAACAGTCGCGTCGCTATCCCGAACTCGACGTGCCCATCACCGTCTTTTCCGGCAGCCAGGACACAGTGATCTCGCCGAAGCTCCATGTCGGCGAACTGAAGAAACAGGTGCCTGTCGATCTCGTGATCCTGCCGGATGAAGGCCACATGCCGCACCATGCCCATGGCGCGGATGTCGCGGATACGATTCGGCGTCTGGCCACGGGCAGTGAGTCTCGCTAAGAGGCTCGGCCTGCCTGCCACCCTATCGATTCGAGGATCACTTTCATGGAAGACGCTGCCGCCACGCACCTGACCGAGACCACCAAGGAAAAGCTTCGCCAGACCGTTGCGAAAATCGAGCGGCTGGAAGAAGAGAAGAAAGAGGTCGCCGAGCAGATCAAGGAAATCTATGCCGAAGCCAAGGCCTTCGGCTTTGACGTCAAGGCGCTGCGCCAGGTCATCCGTCTTCGCAAAGTCGAAAAGGCTGACCGCGAAGAACAGGAAATGATGCTCGAACTTTACCTCATGGCCACCGGCGACGCCTGAATCAATTGGCCTTTGTGCCGGATTGAACTAACATCCCCACCATGTCCCGGGATGTCGACGAGCGTAAGAAACGTGCCGCCCTGCGCAAACTGCGCAAGGCCGCCGCGCTCGCCGAACAGGGCCTCGGTCCCGAACTCTCCGATTGGGAGCGCCAGTTCCTCGAAGAGGTCGAAGAGCGCATCGAGACCTATGGCTCGGCCTTTGCCGATCCGGAGAAGGGCGGCGAAGGCGAGGCCCTCTCCAGCCTCCAGCGCATCAAGCTCAAGGAAATCGACAAGAAGGCGCGCGGCAAGGGCAAGTCGGGGTTCAAGTCGAAGACGCGCCCAGCCTACACGCCGCGTGTGCGCGACGTGGCCGCCGACGAGGAAGAGCCGCCCGCCGCGCCGTCCGAACCACCCCCCCCCCCCCCCCCCCC
>Ga0209344_10000862_pt1 | contig 45540 bp, 34 predicted proteins | sample Cruoilmetagenom6_FD_187293 | JGI IMG/M metagenome (GOLD analysis project Ga0209344, IMG submission 187293) | Oil polluted marine microbial communities from Coal Oil Point, Santa Barbara, California, USA - Santa Barbara Oil Seep Sample 6 (SPAdes)... | ecosystem: Environmental > Aquatic > Marine... | reverse complement strand
TTATTTGTTATTTGAGTTCAATCATCTGGGCTTTAACCACCGTATGTCAGACGTTCAGGCCGCCATTGGTTTAGTGCAAATCAATAAATTAAATACATTTATTACGGAACGTCAAAAATGGGCCAATTATTACACTAAAGAATTGGCTGATATCAGCTGGTTACAAACGCCTGTTATTCCTGACGGATGTTATCCCGCATACCAAGCCTTTGTTTGTTATGTCGACGAGAGCAAGTCACCAATGCCACGCAATGACATTATGGAATATCTACAAGAAAACGGCATCTATACACGTCCTGGCACGCACGCTGTCCATTTGCTGGGTTATTACCGCGATACATACGGTCTGAAGCCTGAGGATTGCCCAAATGCACGTGATGCTGACCAATTCTCTATGGCTATCCCGTTGCATAATAAGATGACGGTAGATGACTACGCCTACGTTGTAGAAAAACTTAAAAACATATGATGATTGAAGCATGACTCAAATGAACCGTTCCAGAATAAATGCACTTATGCATAAGATCGTTAATGATCTTGAAATTGATCTTACTGGGCAGACGGTATTGACGGAATGCGCCTCAAATCTATTCGCTGTGACACCTTTGATTGCTGCTTTGGCAGGTGCCGATAAAGTAATCGCCTACGCAAAAGACACAAAATACGGCCTAACAAAAGATACTATGGCTTTTCTTGATACGTGGGCGGAAGAATTGGGTGTGAGTGACAGGGTTTTTGCGACATCGCAAGCTCCTCACACCTTCGCAAAAGATGTAAACATCGTCACAAATCTAAATCTACTGCGTCCAATCAACGAAGATGTTATCAACGCATTACCTGTCGATAGCTGTATCCCGTTGATGTGGGAGCCTTGGGAGTTCAGAGAAGAAGACCTGGACTTAAATCATTGTAATAAAAAAGGTATTCCAGTTTTAGGCACAAACGAAACGCACCCTAGATTAGAAATTTTTAGATATGTTGGCTTAACCGCACTCAAGTTACTTTTTGAGATGGATATAGAAGTGTTCCAATCTAAAATCGCCATCATTGGCGGTGACCCATTCGCTAAAGAAGCAGATGATGTTTTATCGGCCCTTGAGGCAGAAACACTTGTCCTTGACCCGCAAGAGTATCCAGACCTGAGCACACCAGCTGTGAAGGATAAACTCAAAGACTGTGATGCCATTGTTGTTCTGGAACATCATAGTAAGGAAATGGTCATCGGTGGGGATAACGGCATTCCAGTTACTTGGATAAGCGAAAACTCCATTGCCCTTGTTCATATCTGTGGGGGCATTGATGATGTTGCTCTTAAAAACGCCAACATCACTAAGCATCCGAATATTGACGTAGCTCCGGGTTATATGACAGCGACAACAGCTTACATGGGGCCGCGCGCTGTGGTAGACTTACACGCAGCGGGGCTAAAAGTAGGTGAATTGGTCGTAAAGGGTCTGCGTTCGGGTTTAACACCAGATGAGGCAAAGGCTAAGGCTGTAGCCAGTGGGATAGCTTTAGATTTTTAGGGGGATAACATGCGTGTCGCGATACTTGGGCGGTCAGAGCTACTGTGGAATACAGCACAACACCTCATAAGCGAGGGGCATAGCATCGCCTTGGTTGTAACAGCCCGAAGCGAAAGCCATTACGCCATCAAAGAGGCTGACTTCAAGTCACTGGCTGAAGAATGCGGTGCCAATTATTTTTGCTCCCAAACGCTTAACTCCCCTGAAATACTCACACAGCTTCGTGCCTCAAAGTCTGACATTGCAATCACCGTGAATTGGCCAAACTTAATAGGAAAAGAGGCCTGTGATAGCTTTCCAAACGGCATTTTAAACGGCCATGCTGGCGATCTTCCTCGCTACAGAGGTAACGCCTGCCCAAACTGGGCGATTATCAACGGGGAAGAAACGGTAGTGATGACAATTCATCAGATTGATCCTGAGGGTATAGACACAGGTGACATTATCGTTAACACAACCCTCCCACTGTCAAACGATGTCTATATCAATGATATTTACGAGTGGTTAAATGCCATAACGCCGAAATTATTCAGTGATGCAATCCGTGGCATAGAAGATGAAACGCTTCAGCCTGTCCCTCAATCATCTGACCCAGCATTGTCTCTTCGTTGTTATCCGAGAAAACCTGAGGATGGGAGAATTGATTGGACCCAAAGCACACGCTCAATACATGCCTTAATCAGAGCCTCCTCACGCCCCTTCTCTGGTTCTTTTTGTACTCTGGAATCTGGTGAAACGGTTTATATCTGGAGCGCCGACCTTAGACCTGACGAACCACCGTTTCTGGCAGTCCCTGGGCAAATTCTCTACCGCGAACATGGCTGTGTGGTCGTCGCATGTTCTAATGGTGCTCTTAAGATCACAGATGCAACCTTATCACATGAAGAAGGCAGCGCAGAGGCCATGTCTACACTGGTCAAAAGTGTCCGTGCCCGCTTATATTAAGCAATCATTTCAGCAAAACAACTTGAGTATATAATATGAAACTTTCCGATTTTCCCACAGGTATCACAGGAGAGCTTTTTCGCGACGGTGATTTTGAAAATATTGGCATGTTATACCAAGAAAAACCACAGAACTTATGCCCCTTAGCTGATGCGCACTATTTAGAAAATTTCTCCAGCAATAAATCCATATGCGCTCTCATCACAACAAAAGATATCATTCCCCTTCTCCCTACAAACATCGGGATTTGGGTGTCAGAAAATCCCTTAGAAAGCTTCTTTCAATTGCATAAAGCTCTCATGCAATCAGGACCATTCTATGGGGAAGATACGCCGTCACGCATTGATGAGAGTTGCACGATTGCCAGTACTGCCCACATTGCGGATCAAAACATAAATATGATGAAGAATGTTATGGTTGGCAGTGGTGCACAGGTCCTAGGGCGCACCGAAATAGGTTCAGATAGTGTCATTTCAACGAATGTTTTAATTGGCGGCGAAGGTTTTGAAGTAAAAACGATTAATGGAATTTCTAAAATTATTACCCATGCAGGCAGTGTAATTATTGGCGAAAACGTTGAAATTCAGCCCTTCACATCTATTGACCGAGGACTATTCAACGATCAGACCTCCATCGGCAACAATGTCAAAATAGATAGCTTTGTGCATATAGCGCATAATGCCGTGATCAAAGATAATGTAATTCTCGCCAGCTCCGTAAAAATCATGGGATCAGCTCTAATTGGAGAAAATGTATTTATATCTTTAGGCGCTCTGGTAAATAATAGAGTTAGTATTGGCAATAATTCTTTCATTGGGCCAGGTGAGGTTGTTACCCAAGATGTCCCGCCAAACTCAATTTTACGTAATGGAAAAATTCATTCTAAATAACCAAACAAAATAGATAGGAAATCCTAGAGGGTCAAACTCTTACTAACATGCTCCGCCAGCGCTAAGGATGATGTGAGGCCGGGTGATTCAATACCAAAGAGATGAATGCAGTTTTTAAGGCCATATTCAGATAAATCCTCAATTACAAAATCATTTTCAGTGCCGGGAGGCGTTGTTTTAGGCCTGATTCCAGAATAATCTTCAATAATTTCATCACTGGTTATACTCGGAAAATATACACGAATTGCCGTTAAAAATTCCTCTTTTCTTACAGGATTAGGTGTGTAATTAACTGTGTCTATCCATTCGACATCTGGGCCAAATTTCATGGCACCGCCCATATCCACGGTCACGTGGATACCAAGCCCGCCGTCCACTGGCACGGGATAAATCAAGTGATTAAATGGTGATTTTTTCTGATATGAAAAATAGGTGCCCTTGGCGAGATATTTATCAGGCAATGGTATATTTGCGCCTTCATAAAGCTTGGAAGCGACATCCCACGCAAAAAGTCCACCGCAATTTATCACAGCCTTGGTCGTGAGTGAATATGGCTCCTCTTCGTCACAGTTAATGGTGAGACCATAGCCATCATCAATTGGTGTTATATCAATTGCTTCTGAGTTGACCGCCAGTTGACCGCCATTTTTTTCGATATCACCAAGGAGAGCTAGCATATATTGATGACTATCAATTATGCCTGTCTTCTCGGAAAAGAGAGCCGCTTCACATTTCAGAGCTGGCTCTATCTTTGCCATCTCCGCCTTATCTTTCCAAATTAGGCCGCCAGCCCCCAAGGCCGCTGATTTTTCTTGTAAACTTTCTAGAACGGAAAACTGAGATTTGGATGTCGCTACAATATATTTACCAATTTTTTTGTGAGGAACGTGGTGATTTTCACAGTAGGCGTAGAGCATATCCCTCCCTTGCAGGCAAAACTGCCCTTTAAGGCTATCCTTTGGATAGTATAGGCCAGCATGAATGACCTCACTGTTGCGTGCGGAAGTATGTGTGCCAAAACTCGTTTCTTTTTCAAGCACAAGAACAGAAGCGCCTTTCAGACAAACTGCACGGGCTACAGCAAGCCCGACTACTCCAGCGCCTATAATTACACAGTCAATATCAAACGCCTGTTTTGTCATAACTCTCACACCTAATGTTCCTATGAATTATTAATATCTGAGGGGGTAATTTTTTGCACGCATTTTCATTCATAACCTGCTAGTACATGCAATTAATGTGCATGACTATAGACAATTAAATGAGGATTTAATTACATGTCTGAGATTACAATAGTAAATTATGGTGTGGGCAACCTTGGCTCAATCCAAAATATGCTTAAAAAAATTGGCGCAAACTATATAGTTTCCTCCTCTCCTAAAGATATAGAACGGGCTGAAAAAATATTACTGCCTGGGGTTGGTGCTTATGACGCCGCCATTAAAAATTTGCACGAACAAAATTATTTTGAAATCTTAAATAAACGCGTGGCACACGACAAAGTTCCTATTTTAGGTATTTGTCTTGGCATGCAACTGCTAACTGAGAGCAGCGACGAGGGCCAAGAGCCAGGCTTTGGCTGGATTAAAGGAACGACCAAGAAATTTGACCTTAAAGAGCATGAGGATGACTTAAAAGTCCCTCACATGGGTTGGAATTTTATAAACCCCACACAAGAGAGCCCGCTGATCGCAGAAATGGATGAAAACTATAGATTTTATTTTGTTCACTCTTACTACGTGGAATGCTCTGATAAAAAGAATGTGATTGCAACAGCAAGCCACGGCACGCAATTTGATGCCATCATTCAAAATGAAAATGTTTTCGGTGCACAATTTCATCCCGAAAAAAGCCATAAGTTTGGCATGAAACTCCTTACTAATTTTGCAAACAACATCCAAGGAGCATAACGAATGACCACTTTAAGACGTCGCGTGATGCCCTGCCTCTTATTGGATGGTGAGGGTCTTGTAAAAACAGTTAAATTCAAAGATTCCCAGTATATTGGGGACCCTATCAATGCCATTCGTATTTTCAATGAGCTTGAGGTGGATGAGCTAATCCTATTAGACATCCGCGCTTCAGAAAAAGGCCACGGCCCTGATTTTGAACTTATTAACAAGGTCGCAAGTGAATGTTTCATGCCGCTTGCCTATGGTGGTGGCATCAAAACTATTGATGACGTGAATAACCTGTTCAAAATTGGCATTGAAAAAGTTTCTCTCAATAACAGTTTATTTGAAAGACCTAGGCTTCTCGAAGAGGTTGCCTCAAAGTTTGGCAGCCAAGCGGTTATCGCCTCAATAGATATCGGCAAAAATATTTTCGGTAAGTACCAAGTCATGAAAAACCGTGGGACTGAGAAAATAAAGGAAAGTCCAATTGAGTTTGCACAAAAGTTGGAAAGCATGGGCGCTGGTGAAATTTTGCTCACATCCGTGCACCAAGAAGGCACATGGTCTGGCTTTGACCTACAATTGATTGAAGATATCAGTAGCAAACTGTCAATTCCCGTAATCGCCAATGGCGGCGCTGGCGGGAATGACGATTTAAAAGCTGCCCTTACAAAGGGTAAGGCCTCTGCCGTTACTGCCGGGAGCATGTTTGTGTTTCAAAAGAAGGGCATGGGTGTTCTGGTTAATTACCCACCGCAAGCAATTATCGAGCAAATAATATCTAGATAGTTAATTCAGAGGACATCCCCTATGTGTGGCATAAGTGGTTTTATTGATATTGATAATGTTATAGATACGCCAGATCTCGTATTAAAAAGCATGACCGACAGCCTCTATCACCGCGGGCCTGACAGCGCTGGTTATTGGGTATCCCCCGACAAGCGCATTGGGCTTGGTCATCGTCGACTATCCATATTAGACTTAACGGCTACAGGTCACCAGCCAATGACCTCAATAAGTGATCGTTACATAATTGTGTTTAACGGAGAGATTTATAACTTTCAGTCCCTAAAAACTGAATTGGTTGATCTTGGCTACACTTTTAAAGGTCACTCAGATACTGAGATATTACTCGCTCTCGTGGAAGAGCTTGGTTTTGAAGAGGCCATAAAAAAAACAGAAGGCATGTTTGCGATCGCACTTTACGATATGCAAGATAATACGGTTCATTTTGCTCGTGACCGGTTGGGTGAAAAGCCCCTTTATGTTGGAATCGTCGGTTCAATGGTTGTTTTTTCCTCCGAGCTAAAATCCTTTAAAGCCGTACCAAATTGGGCGACAAAAATATCAAAACAATCAATAAGCGCATATTTCACTTATGGCTTCATTCCTACACCGCATTCGATTTACGAGAATGTTATTAAGGTCAGCCCAGGCACGATAGTGAGTGTAAATACTGACAGCCCCACTCAACTATGTGAGCTAGAACACAAGACATACTGGTCCCTAGAAGACACAATCACAAAGCAGAACAGTCATGCGACAACCATCGAGGATGCATCCGATAAACTAGATACGCTCCTGAAGTCCGTTATCAAAGATCAACTGGTCGCTGATGTTCCTGTTGGGATGTTTCTATCAGGTGGCATAGATTCTTCCGCCATCGTAGCGCTCGCACAATCCTGTTCCGAGAAAAAAGTGAAAACCTTCAGTATTGGGTTTGAGGAGGAAGCCTTTAATGAGGCGCCTTTCGCGCGAGAAGTCGCCCAAACTCTTGATACAGATCATACAGAGCTCTATTGCTCTCCCGATATGGCGAAGGCCACGGTCGAAAAAATCACAAAACACTATGATGAACCCTTTTCAGACGCCTCTCAAATTCCAACCCTAGTTCTATGCGAGCTGACGAGAAAGCATGTGACGGTTTGTTTGTCTGGCGATGGCGGTGATGAACTTTTCCATGGCTACTCAAGGTATTTTAGAACCCAAGACAAGTTCAATAAGATTAAATCAATACCAGCGCCAATTCGATCACTCTTACTGGCCACTGGAAAATTGTTTAAGCTTGAAACCTCTCATCGTTCCTATGTTAAAAAACTTGCGCGCTTTCTTGAGGCCTTACGCTTAATAGAAACACCTGCGCTCTTTTATCAGTCATTTGTATCAAGGGGGGCGTATATCAAAAGTCTGGTGCGGGATTACACTGCACCAAGCTTCCCAGAAATGGCGCAACCAACTGGTATGGACATAGAAAAAACAATGCGATTTTGCGATATAAATCAATATCTTAGAGATGATATCTTGGTAAAGGTTGACCTCGCGAGTATGGCCGCAAGCCTTGAAGTGCGTGTGCCAATGTTGAACCATAAAGTTGTGGAATTTGCTTGGTCCCTACCAAATAAAGTATTGCGCAAAAACGGCAAGGGTAAAACGCCTCTTCGTGTTCTGCTCTCACGCTATTTACCAGGCATCGATTTTGAGAGACCAAAAAAAGGGTTTGCGGTTCCGTTAGAAGAATGGCTCAGAAATGATTTGAAAGCCTGGGCATCAGACCTAATTTTTAACAATATAGAACTCTACAAAGACTATGTTAATGAAACCTCTGTTGAGCAGATATGGCGCCACCACCAAGAAGAACAAGCCGATTACTCCTGTGAACTATGGGATATAATTATATTTATTCTATGGCTTAAAAATGAGAATATTGATACAAAGCCTACACATTAAGAAACCACTAAACTGGACAAGCTTTTATGACCGAACAGACTTGTAAACGATGCCTCTACACGAATGAATTTCCATTAATTCAGTTCGATGATGAAGGGGTTTGTAATTATTGCCACGACTATGATCAACTCTGTGAGGAATATCCAACTGGGGAAGAAGGCCAAAAACGCCTTGAACAACTTGCTATAGATGTTAAAAAAGCTGGCAAAGGCAAGCCCTATGACGTCATCATCGGCGTTAGCGGTGGCTGTGATTCTTCCTTTATGATGCACCAAGCTATAGAGCTTGGACTGCGGCCACTCGCTGTCCATTTTGATAATACTTGGAACAGTACAATCGCATCTCAGAACATCAGAAAAATGACCGAGAAGCTTAAGATTGACCTCTATACTGTCGTCGCTGATAACAAAGAATATGACGACATCTATAAGGCTTTCATCAAAGCTGGCGTACCTGACATTGAAGCACCAACTGACATTGCCTTTGCTGCAGTGATGTACAAGGCCGCTGCAAAATTTGGGGTAAAGTATAGCTTTAATGGGCACTCCTTTAGAACTGAGGGCGTATCCCCGCTTGGTTGGCTGTACATGGACGGAAAATACATTGCCGATGTCCATAAGAAATACGGCAAAATCCCCATGAAAACATATCCAAATATGACACTGCTAAAGCAGTTGAAATGGATGATATTCAATGGTGTTAAGCAAATTCGCCCAATTTATTATAGCCATTACATCAAAGAAGATGTGAAGAAGATGCTGATCGAAAAATATGATTGGGAATGGTATGGTGGTCATCACCTTGATAACCGTTTCACAGCCTTTTATCATAGATATTTCATGCCCAAACGCTTTGGCATTGATATGCGCATCATTGAACAAAGTGCCTTGGTACGCTGCGGCCAATTGACCCGTGCGGAAGCTGAAGCTGAGATGGCAAAAGTGCCTTATGAGGATCCAAAGGCAATTGAGATCATGGAACTTGTTAAGAAACGGCTTGGCTACAGTGACAATGAATTTCAATCACTTATGGAAGCGCCTAAACGTAACTATCGTGAATTTAAAAATTATAAGAAAACGTTCGTACGGCTAAAGCCATTGCTTTGGCTTATGTACAAGTTGGAGCTTGCACCCAAGAATTTTTATACAAAATATACAAAAAAAGAAGACTAAGATGCGCGTTGCGTTAATCAATAATATGAATAATTGCTTTTTCGCAATTACCCGACATCTTAGAGACCACGGCATAGATGCCCACTTATTTGTGCAAGGCGATGTCCCTGACCACTTTCATCCTAGAGCTGATACGTCTAGTGAAGAGTATAAAAGCTATACCCACGCATATGATTGGTGCGGGCCAGAAAACCTTAAAGAAGAGATGATCACTACCATCAAGCAGGATCTTGAAGGGTTCGACTTTTTAATTGGTTGCGGTGATGCACCCGCATTTTTAAAAATGGCTGGTATCAACCTAGATATCTTTATTCCATATGGTTCAGATATGTACCATCTACCATTTTTCCAAATGTCACATCCCAAAAGAATAATGAGCAATTTACGGCTAAGGAAATACCAGAGACTTGGCATTAAATCTGCAAAAACCCTGTGGTTTGAGCCCAGCCATAACTTCCAAAATCACGCAACAAAAATTGGCTGTTCAAACCCAATAGTGATGTCCTGTATCCCTACAATTTACACAGCACCTAATGATACTGGTCAAAAAATTGATGCTGACACCGAGGAATGGCTCAAAAAATTTAAAGCGATCAGAGAGAATAATGAAATAGTAATATTTCATCACATTCGACACTGCTGGACCTCTAAGTCTGACGCCAACTCACTGAAGGGTAATGATATTTTACTTAAAGGTTTTAAGCGCTTTATAGCTGAAAATCCTCAAATTTCCGCCAAGTTAGTTACCTTCGAGTATGGAGAAGATGTTGCTGATAGTAAAAAATTAATAAAAGACCTTGGAATTGAAGAAAACGTCGAGTGGTCTGATAAAATGCCCCGCAAAGCGATTATGCTTGCAATGCAATACTGTGATATCGGCGTTGCAGAATTGTTCGTCAGCTACATGACCTATGGTGCAATTGGGGAGTTCATGGCGAACAAGCTATCCATAATTGCCAAGCGGGAAGACGAACTTTATGACGAACATTACGAAGAACTATACCCCCTATATAATGTGAGGACACCTAGTGATATCTCGGCTGCACTAAGCGATGCACTAGAGCACAAACAAAATAAATCATCAAAAAGCATGGGGGAATTGAGTTCCCAGTGGTACAAGAAATTCATGATCGATGAACCTCTTTGCAACATCATTCAATTAATTAATAATAAAAATTCTGATTTTCGTACCATACAAGAGTAACCTTGGAAAATGTCAGATATCCTAAAATCACTCCCAGTTATGGGGAAACTTAAATTCTTAGCAAAGGACGCTGTTTACTACGGCGGTCTTGCAGCACTGGGCCGTTTTTCGTCTATCCTCACCTTCCCGTTTCTAACAAGGATGTTAAGCAAGGAGGCCTTCGGGGTTTTAGATATCTTTCTAGTGATCGAGATGCTTTTCGTTTTCATCTCAATTATGGGGCAAGATTCAGCCCTTGCACGCTATTTTTATGATGATGAGGACAAGCTTGCCCGCAGATCCATTTGCAGTGCATCGCTCCTTATTCAACTAACCCTAGGATTAGTTTCAGTTGCCAGTCTCCTCTTCTTTAGAGAAAGTATTATGGCTTTTTATGCGCTTCCAGAAGCCTATGAACCCCTAATATGGATACTGGCATTAAAAGTGTTTCTCACCATTCCATTGAATTATTCTATTAATTTAATGAAATGGAGTTTTGCTCGTCGCGGCTTTGCCTTGTTGACCTTAGGTTCCTCAACACTTGTTATCCTTGCAGCCCTTATCGGGGCTTATTTCTATAGTGACCCTATAAAATGGATATTGTTATTTCAATCTGGTGTCTTGTTAGTATTCGGCGCTATTGGCCTGTATCTATGCCGAGATTGGTTTGGGAACATTATTCAAAAAGATATAATGCCAACTCTCTTTCTCTTTGGCCTTCCATACGGCGCAATTGCGCTTATAGCCAATTTAGTTCCATCGGTTGATCGTGCGATGATATCACAGGCTTTAGGCGTTGAGATGCTCGCGGTTTATGCTGTTGCAAATAGGGTTGCTAATTTATTTCGTATTGGAACTACAGCTTTTCAAACCGCCTGGGGGCCATTTTATATGGCCTCGTATGAAACCCCTAACGCACCGCAGTCCTTCGACTTAATATTTAGAATTTATACTTTATTTGCAATTGCCTTCTTTTTGATTTTTAGTGCCACTGCTTTTTGGTTTGTCCCTTTTATCGCTGGGTCGCAATATGCCAGTGCAAGTGTCCTATCAATTTATCTGGCTCTGGGAATTCTAGTGCAAGGCATTGGCTGGATAACGGGCGTGGGTTCTTTTATCGCCAAAAAGCCTCTATTTGATTTACTGAGCTATCTTGCTCAGCTTCTCTCCACATTTGCAGGAATTGTTATTCTGTTGCCAATTTTTGGGCTTCTAGGTGTGGCAATAAGCGTCACCATTGGATATACAATTCAAGCGCTTACAATGACGGCTTTAGGCTATTATAGTTATTCATTACGTTTTAAATTACTAAAACCAGTTCTGTCTCTAGTTTTTGCAACTGTCATTGTCTCTTGTGTTGCTTGGTTCGATAGAAGTATTCTCGACCATATAAGCATTAATCTAGTGGCAGTAATTTTCATTATGATCATTTTATATGGCTTTAATACAAGCTCTGCAGATCGCACATTCATAATGAGTAAAATTAAAAACGTTATGCATCGCGGCGATGCATAATTAATCATTATGGCTCTTAAAGATAAAGGATCAGTTTAGTATGAACCAATTTAGCAAATTACGTGAAATATATATTTTACCATTGTTATCATTTCTTTATATTTTCTCTTCATTTTTAAGCCTGAATATTGAGCTTATTTCGCCTTTAGAAATACAAAAAACAATACTCTATCTCGTCACCTTATCAGTGGCCGCGCTATTGTTTATGAAACTGCTTTCTAAGTTCGCACCTGAAAAGTCTCTCTTTAGAATGGCATCTGGCCTAGCATTGGCCATTTTGGTCTTCTTTAACTTTGATAATGTAGCCGCTTTATTATTAAACCTTCTCAGCAAACTGAACGTATCGTTTAGCATTACAGCTGGGTTTGCCTTGATCCTAATGTTATTTACACTTTTGGCAGCCTATCTGGGGAAATTTAAAGGTTTCCGAACCTTACTTATTATATTTTTGGGTACCGCTAGTTTAGTCTCGATTGCCACAAGTACATGGTCCTTAATAGCCTCCACTAATTCAAATAGTGATCAGGGCGCCGCCTATAATGAATTTGTTGCTGTTCGCACTCCCAATGTTTATCTCTTTGTTCCAGACGCTTATAGTAGCACGAGGGTGCTCAGTGAGATATCTGGCTTTGATAATACGCCATTTGAAAAAAAGCTCCAAAACTTGGACTTTATTATCAACCCTCAGGGCCATTCAAACTATACAACAACCTTTTTATCAACAGCATCTCTCCTGTCCCTAAGCTATTTGGCGACAGAAGACACACCAGAATTTTCCAGCCAAAAAGAATTTATTGATAGAATTGTCGGTCACTCCAAGGTTTTGAACACCTTCAAAAATAATGGCTATAAATATGCTGCCTCCACCATAAAAATATCAGGGGCTGGCTGTAGAGGCCTAGAAGATGTTTGCCTAGATTCATTCGCTTCAAATTTTATTGGCGAATTAGAATGGGCCCTTCTACGCAAAACACCGCTGTATAATGTCATAGACAAACTGATGGCTATGGGAGGCCTTGCAACATTGGTTGATATGAAAGGCAAGGTCCTAGCGCTGGATGAAGGCCCTTTCTTTACCTTTGTGCATTCACTGCCTCCTCACCCCCCTTACCACTTGAATAAATTCTGTGAGAGCCAAAGCCAGATAAACCCTGAATTGTTAGATAATTGGAAGAAAAAATCTCTGAACCTCTATATTGAAGCACTGCAATGCGTGAACACACAAGCGGAAGATTTAATGCAGTCCATCATAGCAAAAGATCCAACAGCAATAATAATTTTTCAAGCTGATCATGGTAGCGCATTCAATGTGGTTTTTACTGATAGCGCAGACGCATGGACCAATGAGGCCACCTTAGAACGTTTGAGCATTTTTAGCGCAATTCGTGTACCAGAAGAGTGTAAAAAATATGTGCCAGAGTCTTTCTCATCGGTGAATACTTTTTCTATTGTATTTTCCTGCCTCTCAGGAAGCGCCCTACCTTTGCTTGAGGATAAATACTACATTAGCTCATATATAGAAGCAGATGATTTTGGCCGTGTCAGAGATGTTACAGATCACATCGCATCACAAATTGACCGATAATCAACTTTGGATTTAAATAAAGCAGGCTGATATCTAAAGATTATAAAATATCATGCTTTAAAAATCATGTTATTGTGATTGAATGTTTTAATGATCTCATCTAAAAGAATTTAGATTAAATATTTGTATAAAGACGACAGGATTACGCCATGAAATATATAATGTTAATGCTTATCAGTGTTGGTCTAATGACGATGCCAGCTCATGCCTATATTGACCCCGGAACGGGTGGCGTCCTTATTTCTTCTATTATTGGGTTCTTTGTAGCCATCGGAGTTTTAGTAAAAACTTACTGGTATAAACTCAAAAGTATTTTCTCCTCAAAAAATGATGATGATGAAACTGAATAAAATTTACACCGGTCAGTAGAGATTTGGGGGAAATATGGATTTCTTTTTTCTTGGAGCAGGTAGACCCGCCTCAGGCAAACTTCCCTCCGCATTAAGAGAAGTTGCGACTAATACACGCGCCTTAGATTGGCAATTAAATAGCTTACAAGGCGCTTCATTTGGCGCCGTTCACTTTCTTGGCGGATATCACGTTGAGGATATCATACAAAAATACCCTAATCTTTCCTATACTGTAATCCCTGACTGGGAGAAGCACAGCGGGCTGCATACTTTATTAAAAGCGCCATTCACTGCTAACAAGCAAGCCTTCATAAGCTATGCAGATACAATATTTAGAGATGTAGTGATATCTCAAATCGATCAGACAGAAACTGACGTTGTTTTAGCTTACGATTCCCAGTGGGAACAACGCTACGCTGGTCGTAAGGAAATTGATAAACAAAAAGCTGAACTGATAGCGATTGAAAACAACAAATATCACGTACCAAAGAAAAAAGATGACTCAAGCCATTTAGTCGAATTTACGGGCTTGGTGAAATTTAGCCCAACTGTGACAAATTATTTGATGGCGATGAGAGATGTCGGGGATAAAAGATCGTTATTGGACCTTCTGGAGGACCTTGATAAACAAGGGTTTACTATTGAGGGCGTAGATGTCGAAGGAAAATGGGCGGAATTTAATTCTCCCTCAGATATCGCACAGTTCATATTGGGTACCAAAGCTGAAACCTTAGCGCGCTTAGCTCCTATGGTCACCACGTGCCATATCGGCAAACAAATATCCTTTACCACTGCTCAGTGGGAACAAGGCTCTGACGATGTGATTAACAGCATTATGTCGTCCTTTCCAGACACTAAGCTCATTGTACGCAGTAGCGCAGAAGGCGAAGACAATTGGGAGAGCTCAAATGCCGGCGGTTTTGAAAGCATTCTAAATGTTGATGGAAGCTCTAAGAGCGCTATACATGATGCTGTAACTGCCGTTTTGCAGTCCTATGACCAAACTGGTAGTCCGTCGAACCAAGTTCTGGTTCAGGAATTCATTCAAGACGTTATTCTATCAGGTGTGGTTTTCACCAGAGACCTTGAAACGGGTTCGCCTTACTACCGTATAAATTATGATGATAAAACATCCTCGACGGAAAGTGTCACCTCTGGCGGTGCAGTTGAATTAAGAACTGTTATTTGCCAAAAGCACTATCGCAGAGATATGGCATTAATTGATAAACGCCTAAACGGTGTTTTGGATGCGATTCAGGAAATTGAAACATTATTAACTTTTGACAAATTAGACATTGAGTTCGCTATTGATCAAGAGGGGGTAGTTCATATCTTCCAAGTGCGCCCCATCACCGTAGATCACGGGAATTATGAAGTTACAGATAAACAATTGAACGGTTATTTCGATAGTTCCATAGCCAAGTTTAATCAGCTCCAAGTACCGGGGCCATTTGTATTTGGGCAAAAAACGTTTTTTGGCAACATGCCTGATTGGAACCCTGCGGAAATAATTGGCACCAGACCAAAACCACTAGCATTCAGTCTTTATGCTAAGTTAATAACCAATGACATTTGGGCCAAACAGCGTGCTGAGTTTGGCTATAGAGATGTGCGGCCTCAGCCACTAATATATTTATTTTGTGGTCAACCATATGTGGATATTCGGGCTAGTTTAAATACTTTCATACCCAAAGATATTGATGATGAAACCGCAAAAACGCTCATACATAGTTATCTGGATATTTTGGAAAAATGTCCTGCTTATCATGATAAACTAGAGTTTGATGTGGCTTTTACTGCATGGGTCCCCGGCTTCAAGCAAGAGGCTATTAAAAGATTTGCCCCTTATGATATTTCATTGGAGCAGATTGATGTTTTTGAACAGTCTTTGAAAACGTTAACTGAAAAAGCTTTTACTAGGCTTGCTAGTGATATCGAACCAATTAATACTTTACGCAGCCGCCGAAAATTAATTACGGGCTCAGCCAAAACTCCTTTGGAAATTGCATTCTGTCTTCTTGACGACTGTCATGAGTTTGGCACACTGGCTTTCTCTCATGCAGCCAGAGCAGGGTTCGTTGCTGCGAGCTTCTTAAAGAGCTTCGTGCAGTTGGACGTAATTTCAGAAATGGAGCGAAATGACTTTCTTCGCTCTATTGTGACTGTGGCAGGAGAGTTTGAAGCCGACCGATTGCTGGTTCTACAAGACCAAATGACCAAAGAAGCCTGTGTGGAAAAATATGGGCACCTGCGACCTGGTACCTATAACGCTGAGACCGCGGCATATTGGGAAGATGCTGAAAGATATATTTTCTCTCAAGTTCCTGAGCACTCTGAAAGTAATAGCCCTCGTTTTTCGAGCGAAATTGAACAAAAAATTCAAACGATGCTCAACGAAAATGAGATATCTATAAAAGCCCGCGAGCTAACAGATTATATATGTGACGCAACCAAGGCACGGGAATTTATTAAATTTGAATTCACGAAAAACTTAAGCCTCGCCATTGATAACTTTATCAAGTTCGGCGCAGAGATTGGCATTTCTCGTGAAGATATTACATTTTTAACCGTAGACGACTTCGGACAATTGCTTTCAGGGGCTCTATCTGAGAACAAACTTGATGAAATCATCAAGACACGCAAGCAACAATATAAAATCACTCAAATGGTTGAGCTACCTCAGATGATAATGAGCGAGGAAGACTTTTATTCATTCGAGCGATTAACTTTGCAGCCAAATTTTGTAACGAGCAAAATAATAGATTCTAAAACGCTTGTTTGGTCAGGGTCGGAGTTTGATCAACTGGATGGCAGCATTGTTTTAATTCCACAAGCGGACCCAGGCTATGACTGGCTTTTCGGACATAATATTGCAGGCTTAATTACAAAATACGGCGGTGCTAACTCTCACATGGCAATTCGTGCCGCTGAAATGGGATTGCCAGCGGCAATAGGGGTCGGTGATAAACTGTTTGAAATATTATGCAAATCCCAGCATATTCAAATTGACTGTGAGAATTTACAAATAAGGCCTTTATAATGAACTTTGTTGGCATAACGCAGCGCGTTGATATTGTTCCCGCGTACGGTGAACGACGCGACTGTCTAGATCAACGATGGTGGCAGTTTAATGAAGAATTAAATATCACGCTTATACCCCTGCCTAATGATCCAACTCAAAACATTGACGAATTAGCTGCAAACTTAAAACTCTCGGGCGTTATATTGAGCGGCGGTAACACTATTGCAGACCCAGATGCAACTGCAGCAGACGCAGCCCCAGAACGGGATGCCTTTGAAACCGCCCTAATCACATGGGCAATATCAAAAAATATACCTGTACTGGGTATTTGCCGCGGCGCACAAATGATTAATCATTTCTTCAACGGCACTACAAGCCCTGTCGATAACCACGTTGCAAAAAATCATGATGTATCGTTTTTAAATGATTGGTCTCAATTGCCCATCCGAGAAGTAAATAGTTATCACAATCAAGCGATTGATGATGATACGTTAAGCCCTGCCCTGATACCGCTTGCTAAATCTGTTGATGGAACGGTTGAAGCCTTCAGACATGAAACACACAATATCACTGGCATTATGTGGCACCCAGAAAGGGAAACTGCTATCTGCGCCGAGGATCTTAAAATTATGAAGGATATATTAGTATGACCCGAGCAATTATTTTAGCAGCCGGTCAAGGCTCTCGCCTGATGCCTTTAACCAAAGATAAACCGAAATGCTTGGTGCCGATCATGGGGAAATCCATGTTACGTCGTCAATTGGATGTTCTTGAAGCTGCTGATGTAACTGATATTCATATTGTTACGGGCTATAAAGCGGCTCAATTGGAAGCCACTGGTTATCCCTGTACTCATAATGAAGATTTCGAAGTAACCAACATGGTGGAAACACTGTTTACAGCGCTTCCATTCATTGAGAAAAAAGGCGACCTTATTATTGCTTACGGCGATATCATCTACCAACCGAACAATCTTGCTGCACTTTTATCTTGTGATGGCGATATGAGCCTAATGATCGATAAAGGATGGCGCGCTCTATGGGAGTTAAGGTTGGAGGACCCCTTAAGCGATGCTGAGACCCTACTGCTTGATGAAAACAACTATGTGACCGAGTTAGGTAAGAAGCCAAGTAATTATGATCAGGTTCAAGGTCAATATACTGGCCTCATTAAAATTAAAGCAGCGAAAATCCCTGATTTTATCGCTTTTTATAAAAACTTGGATAGGGACGCCATATACGACGGTAAAGACTTCAGAAACATGTACATGACCAGCTTCATTCAAGCGCTCATAAATTCAGGATGGGCTGTTAAGGCCGCACTAGTCAATAATGGCTGGCTTGAGGTGGACACCAAAGATGATCTCGATGCGTATGAAGAGATGGAACGTGACGGTAAATTAAAAAATTACTGCATCCTGAGTTAATTTAAATGTCCATTTTCAGTACAATTAAAAACCAACTGCAATGTTACAAAAGCCTGATGGCCTTTTCCCAATTGCCGCGCGATCAAAAACGAATAGTTTTTTACTGCGAGGGTAAGTCTTATTGGGTTCACCTTTCTGGGTTAATCCATCATTGGCTTGAAACATCAGATATTCCGATTTGCTTTGTTACCTCATCAGCAAATGACCCAGGCCTTCAAATTGAACATCCAAATTATCATAAATTTCTGATTGATGAAGGTGGTGTGCGAAATTGGTTTTTTGAAAACATTGAAACCGACTTATTTGTGATGACAATGCCTGATATTCATCAATATCAAGTAAAACGCTCTAAACATCCTGTTCATTATGTTTACGTTCAACACTCTATTGTCAGCCTACAAATGATATATAGGGAGGGTGCATTCGATCATTACGATACTATTTTCTGCGCCGGACCTCATCATAAAAAAGAAATGCGTGCACTCGAAAAACAGCGCAATTTAGAGCCAAAAAACCTTGTTGAGCACGGTTATGGCCGCCTGGAATCGATATTATTAAACAATAAAGAGGTCTCAGCCCCCGCCTCTAGTAACCAGAAAAAAATACTGATTGCTCCATCGTGGGGAGAAAACTCCATTATTGAAACCATTGGCTTGGAACTGGTCACTCATTTGAGAGAGCATAATTATCACGTTACTCTGCGACCTCACCCGCAAACGGTTAAGTTTGATAAGAAAAAAATAGATGCCATTGAGACGGCATTTAAACATGATCCTGATTTTAACTTAGAGGTGGATATTTCAGGCCAACAATCTCTACAAGACGCCAGCTTAATGATTTGTGACTGGTCAGGCGCGGCTTTAGATTTCGCTTTTGGCCTATCAAAACCTGTTTTATTTATTGATGTTGCGAGAAAAATTAACAATCCGTCTTATACTGAAATCCCGTTAGAGCCATTTGAGGTTTCTATTCGCACTCAGATTGGAGATATTGTCTCACCGGACAATATTTCAGCGGTCCATACAGCTATTCAAGCTATTCACGCGAGATCCGACCAAACAGAACATCTAAATTCTTTACGTGAAACATTAATTTATAACCCCGATACAGCCAGTGCTGCAGGATGTGAAGCTTTACGAAAGCTCCTTAACACTCTATAGAAAATATGTATCGTAATGACCTTCGTGTCTACAGAACATGCCATATCTAAAAGGGTATTGAATTAATATGACTTTCCTCAGCAAACCTATAGCAGCAATGCTGTTTTCTATAGTCAGCTTGGTGCTCATTTCGTCGCCCTCAGCGGCCTACGCGCAGGATAGTGCTACTGAACTGTGCCCTGCTGCACCAAAACTTATGCCCTATTTAGAAGGCGCTTCTAATGCTTTAACGGTTATGGTGCTCGGCTGTGACGGTGATACACTTAAGGTGCAACTGGCGCCCTCAAGCAGCAATGAAAATATCATGATATCACTACCAAAATCACTGGTGGCAGATCCTTATGATTTTTATGGACTAGCACAAATCTACAGCACGACTAGACCCATTGAATTAAGCTATAACTTAGCTGAAGAAATAGACCTAGAAAAGCCGATCCAGAACAAGAGCTGGATAGGGATTTCTGGCCGATATAAGGCCATGATGTTCTATGCCCCTACCGCAGACTATAGTATTTCTGAGGATGATATTTCTTTGAACTGGAATGCTGGCGAGGCTATTGAAGTTTCTATCTTTTATGGAGAAATTGCGAACAATCACAATACGCTTTTAGCTGAAGGCACCAATGTGAGTGACTTGCGATTTTTTCATCTTTGGGGAATCTTTCAAGCCTTTTCAAAAGCCATCGTCGCTACTTTGGTGTTTCTTACTGGCTTGGTAGGTGGCAACTGGGGACTTGGGATACTATTCCTTTGCCTCATTGTTAAACTCTTTATGATTCCCTTGGGTTTGTTGGTTGCAAAATACGAAAGGGAAGTAGCGCTATATCAGACCAAGTTAGCGCCGATTTTGCTGGATATTAAACAAAATTATAAAGGTGAAAAAGCCCATAACAAGCTTATGGCAGCCTATAAAGACCTTAATATCTCTCCTTTTTATACACTGAAGCCGCTCGTGGGCTCTCTAGTTCAAGTGCCCATATTAATATCAATTTTCAATGCGCTGGGTGAAATGCCTCAACTGCAAAATGCCTCTTTTCTTTGGATTGAGAGTCTTGCATACCCAGACACAATTTTTCTGCTGCCATGGACAACGCCTCTAATGGGAAGTGGTCTGAATTTATTACCAATACTCATGACTTTAATAACAATTATATCAACTATCGTATTTCGTAATATTCATGCTCCCAAAGATGAAGAGAAAAAACAGAAACGCAATTTGTATCTCATGGCATTCGGCTTCTTCATTTTGTTCTTCCCATTCCCTGCCGGAATGGTTCTCTACTGGGTAACAGCCAATGTTCTGCAATTTGTCCAACAACAAGTAATGTTGAAATATAGTGAATAATATTATTGAGAAAGCCATAAGTGAAGCAAGACAGGAGCACTCGGCTGAGGGTTTGAAAACTTTGGACGGCGATAGTGTTGCAGTTGAGCAGGTTATTCTTGCTTTGTTATTCGCTGATCTTTGGTCTGATGAGCATTTTCAATGGCTTGCTAAAATTGAGCGGAAAATTGATATAACCAGTGGTTTATCTACTCATTACTCTGCTAATTGGCTTAAGAAAACATCACAATCTAAACCAATTTCAAAGGTATCAGCCGGCATATTGGCTATTTTGCTTTTCAAAAACCTTGATAAGCACCTTCATGATAATACTCCGCCACAATTATTGCTCAAAAAAGCCAACTGCCTTTTAAAGCTGACCGTATTATACCCTGAGAGCCTGATTAAGCCCCTTAAGGAAGAATTTTACAGCGCCATCTCCGTTATTGGCCAAAAACTACCAGAGCCCACTAGCAAGCCGCCCCTCGATGTAAAGTGGAGCAAGAATGCCGGACAGTTAAAGACCATTCCTATTACCGTACTATTTTATGAGGGCCCAATTGCCCGAGCTTATCTGGAAACTATTCAATCACTAGGGCTAGCACCTGAGAAAATTATTAACTTGGTTGCAGGAAATGATGTTGCCAGTAAAAAACCTGTTGGAAGGTTCCTACCATCGGGCCTAAGAATGAAATATGCCGCGAATATTCAAAAACAAAAAATACACTTCTGGCCCAAGTCAATATCAAGTAAAACACCTGACCTTAAAGCCGCAATAGCGACCAATGTGCTTGAAAGCTTTAATTTCTCAAAAGATGCCTTTGATGGCGCTAATGAATTGAAGGCACTTACGGATTATTGCAGTGCCGTAGAGCATGTTATAATCGATGACTTGAAAGATCCTGCGCTGGTGCAATATTTAGTGCAAGAAACAAGCAATGTTTATTTGTTTACAGGCGGCGGACTGGTTCCTGCTGATGTTTTGAGCATCCCTAATAAGCGATACCTGCATATTCATCCAGGCTTTCTACCGATCGTCAGGGGCGCGGACTGTTTACTCTGGTCCATAATGTTTTATGGCCATGCATCGGCATCTTGTTTTTACATGGCCCCAGGAATTGATACTGGTGACATTATTACCGCAGAGTGGCTTCCCGCATTATCAATAGATTTAAACAAAAAATCCTATTCACCCAAAATGCTCTATCGGGCAATCTATAGCTATGTTGATCCATGGGTGCGCGCTGCAGTTTTACGCAAGGTGTTACTTAAACATGAAGGTTTTGAAAACATTACGATTGAAAAACAATCCGAAGAAGATGGCTGGACTTTTCATTTCATGGCAGCCTCTCTTCAAGAAACTGCTTTTGAAGCCTTCATTAAATAAAGTGTATAATATTAAAGGTAAAGCATGGATTTAAAGGTCATTGAAAGCCTAGAATACATTTGTCCCAACGGCCGAGATGATTACTTTTTTGTCGCACGCCCATAAACAGCGCCGTACATTAGTTCCTCAACATCTGCCAAGTCGCCCTTAATAATTTTATTATCAAGGCTTAACTGCGATCCCACTTGAATAAGATGATCTTTTTTAGCACCTCTGAGCGTTAGATTAGTCACGTCTCCAGATGCCACGCCAAATTCAGGTTTTTTATTGTATAGGGCGAAGGCCACATCACTGCTCTCAATTGCCAGATCAGATAATGTAAATATTGAGCTATCTTTTGCTGTGACAGCGACAGCAGAATCTTCAATGATAATACCTGCTCCAACCATCGTAGACCGCTCCCCGATACTCAAGGCCTTATCGCCTGCTGCTATAATATGAATATTCGCTATGGTTAACTGCGAGCCAGATGTATCTATCGCATCATTACCAAGATCAACGTACTTTGTTGCATCAACTGTGCCGCTGGAGAAATCTGAATCAAACGCATCAGATTGCGTGCCTTGGAACAGACTATCTTTAATCTCAAATTTAGATCGAACGATATTTAGGCCATCTTCGGATTTATTGTTAGCGAATGTTCCGTTAAAAATTTCAACATCACTTTCATAAAACAAAACCGCTGCACTTACAGACCATGTTGAGGATTGATATGATCGCATGCCCTCAAATTTGGTATGTTTGAGTATGCTTTTTCGGGGTGCGCCAAGCACGATCAAGCCCTGGCCTGTCTCATCACTAGAAAAAACGTTTATTGGTTGATCTGATGTGCCCTCAAAATGAACGGGGCCATATGACACAATAGTCGCACCCTTGATGATATCAAGCGAAGTGCCAGCATTAACCCGAAGGGTTTTACCAGCTGGTACAATTAAATTACTACTAATTTGCAGCGTTCCGCCGGGGTTTGACAAAACGTAATTATCGCCTTGCTGAGCGGCTATATCATCGCCGCCGTCAATAAGTGGATATGTGTTAACCGCACTACCCTCGTCTGGTCCCCACGGGAATACACGTGTGGTGTAACCGCTTTGCAGGCCAGGAACTGCGAAAATTAATTCCAATTTCGCGTCCGATAGATTTTTTGGAACATTTGGAATATCTATGGTTTTTACACTGAATGCGGCAAGGTCAACGTCAAGAGTGACCCTGTCTTCGTTCACGAGGAGTGCTGATATTTCCATCGGAAAAGGCGCTCTGTTTTCCAGCGTTAACGTGCCCTGCTTGCCCAACTCGGTAGTCATATACCCCACTAGTTTATCTGCGTGATTTGCATTTAAATAATTAAAAATGAAACCCTGTGTAACATAAAGATAATCTTCACTCATGTTCAGATGTGGGTATTCTGAAAAGAGAATACCCTTTGTCTCGGCTAGTTCATCCGCAATACTGTCAAGGAAACCATCCATGAATGTATCTGAACTCATTAGGCGAAGTTCCTTGAAGTAGGCTGCTACAAATTCGCTTGAGCTAAACACTTGCTTATGAAGGCTGGTGACTGTTTGCGGCGAAGCTGTTGACATTGTAGCACCAGCATCCAGTGTTTGAATGAACAATCCAAAATCATTCATTTTCTTATACGGTGAAGACCATTCTCTGCCGACTGGCTGTAATAGCCTCGTAATAGGATTAAAATAGAAAAACTCATTACCAATAAAATGACTATGTTGACCATTAACAACATCTGCCATCGCATAATATTTTGCCAACTCATCAACTGAAAATATTTGCTCTGTCTTCACTTCACCTGTTCGGAACCCTTTCCACAATGTTTGAAGGTGGTTCCATTGTTTCAATAACGCTGGGTTGCTATCGACCTTGCCAGAGCCAAAAACTTTCAGACGACCATCATGTCTTGCCTGAACGATTAAACCTTCACGGTGTCCATTATTTTCGAGCATCCGTTTATCAAAATGCTCTTCAAGTGCATATATGCCCAAATCCTTGCCATTTACGACCACACGAACAAATTCATAGCGGAGTGAAATTAAGCCGAGGCTTTTTTCTAACTGGTGGTTAATCCACTCAGAAACAGAGCCCCGCGCGCGGGTTTCAGGAAGTACTAACGTGAATTTTTTCATGCCCCCCAAGACATTATCACCCTTAACTTTCACCCTTAGAGACCAACGGTTTTCGTCTGCAATATGATCAAAGTTTTGCCCTGTTAGAGAAAACTCAGCCTTGTCACCCTTATCTTCACCAAAAAAACGTATTCTTCCTGGCACTGTTACATCTTTAATCTCATCTCCAATAACAGTCTTGCCTGAATCTAGCGCCAAGCCCCTTAAGTAAGCCAAATGTTGAAAGTCATTATTTTTCATATCGATGACAACGACCCTTGGGTCTGACATCAGGCCATTAACATAGTTCATTGGTATTTTAAGATTTTCAGTGGCTATACCTTTAGCCAAATCGTAGATAGAAAATATCTGATATGTTCTGTAAAGATTAGCGCCGTAGACTATACCAGAAAAGACACCGACAAAAAAGAGACCTATAATGACGATAGCCTTCGCCCGTTTTTTCTGAAAAAATGCACGGGCAAAGTCCCCAAGCCCCTTCAACAGGCCTGTGCTTTTCTTATCTTGTTTGATGAGCAATTAAATGCTCCCGATATTTTCAAAGTATGAAAGCTCGAGGCTTTCATTCAGGGAATTTAATTCTTTTTTAGCCGCGATCATTTCCGCACTGGAATTAAAAATCGCTGAGTATAATATTTCCATTCCATCACTCGTTTCATCAAATCTTTTTAACTTCAGCGATGTGGCCTTACCCGCCATTATCTCATTTACTTTTTCAATGTTAACCGTGCCGGTCGGGCCATAAACTCTAAAGTTTACAAATTCAGAAATGGGTGACTTATAAAATTTGGATCGTAGAATTATCAGCGCAATCATTAATACAAAGGCGACAGTCGTCAGTAAAATTTGGTCAGCGCCTAAGCCAAGGCCAATAGCGATGGCAACAAATGTGTAGGCTAACTCTTCTGGTTCTTTAATGGCAGTCCGGTACCTTACAATGGAGAGTGCCCCGACCAAACCAAGTGATAGTGCGAGCGAAGATTTCACAATTGTAATAATAATCATGATCGTCATTGAGAGGATCATAAAATTACGTGAAAAACTGTCTCTATTGGACAAGGCCTTACCGTAATTAACGTAAACCCATGCGAGAATGCTGGACAAAAAAGCAGCAAAGAGCAAATTAAAGACAAAGGAGCTCAACGAAATATCAGCGCCAGTTGTTGCTAAAAACTCTTGGAATGTTTGAATTTTATCCATTTTTCTTCCTAAATACTAAAAATACGTGGGATCACCTTATGGTTTTAATCAAGCGTATTTCTATTTTTAATATTGTGTACTCTCAAAGCCATTTGCGTACTTTGAATTTTTTGAAATCCTATAAACGAGATCATTCGTAACTATATCAACCCCACTATCAGCTTCAAGATCATATTTAATTTCAACGACTAAACCATTTTGGTGCCTCTTACTCAAAACAGTGCCGCTATCCGTTTCAACCTTATAAAAACTTAAATCATAATCTAGTGTAAGTCTATATAGACCATCGCTAGAAATATAGTATCGACGCACATAGCTATTAATCAGCGTAGGTCGTAATCCCCTTAGAGTTGACTTTAAAACAGTAGAGCCTTCAACCCCAGCCAACAAAGCTTTCACAAACCCTGTCGCAAAGCTTTTGTTCAACCTGAAGTCCTTCAGTCGATATCTTTCTTTCGACCCGACCAAGCCCTCCTTAATTTTAGCCTCTAGTATCGGCTGCCTCGCATCACCGAAGAGATCACCATACCAACGAATTCTATATTTTTTTCTGTGCGTACTACCGTCAATATTTGCAAAAAATGCATTGTAGTCCGCATCATCAAGATAAATGTTATTAATCTGACGTTCTTCATGCAATTTCCTGAAAAACACTCGATTAGATAAGATAATAGATTCCATAGCATTAACGCCTATATCATCTATTCTGATCTTTCTCTCATAACGCCAATTTTGAACGGCTTCTATGACATCATCTGGCATTAAGTTTTCCTTTAAATCCTAGCAAATAAATACGACTACGCGGTGATATTGTCAATTAGCCTGGCCCTTAAAAATTCAGGTTAGTCACTAAAAGCTTTAAATACGGCCTCGCAGTTTTTTTCGTAGGAATATAGATCCTGCACAATCTCTCTACTGCGCCTACCCATTGCAGGGATATTTTTATAGTCACGCGCAATAGCTTCTAGGCTCTCCATTAATCGTGCCGTGTCTTTAGGAGGCACCAAATATCCATTAACCCCCGCATCAATTGCATCAGCAATCGCACCAACATCAGTGGCAACGATGGCTAATCCATGCGCCATTGCCTCAATAAGCACATTTGGAAAGCCTTCTGCATGGCTGGGGAAAACCAGAACATCTGCTTTAGCCAACTCTTCCTGCACATCGGAGTGATCCATCCATCCACCGAGAACGACATTTGTCAGCCGCTCGCTCTCAATAATCACTTGAGCCTCTTTTTCTTGGTCCCCGCCACCGATCAAATGAAAATGACACTCTTGCAGTGCTGGAGATGCTTTAACGGCATCGAGTAGCTCAAAAATGCCTTTCTTAGTCACAATCCAGCCCGCATAAACAAACTTAACATCTGAAGGGCCGTTTATATGTTCAGAAGTCTTAATTTTAGCATTAAAACTTAGGGGTAACCAATTTCTAATCGTTCTTATCTTTGCTAGATCCACATTGTAGCTTTGATAAAAATTGACCCAATTTTGACCTTGCGCCCCAATCATGTCTGGTAGTTTCAATAATTGTAAAGACACAAACCTAAACAGTGAGGACCTGTTCACTTGGTCCATAAAATGACCAGAAACAACATACAGCAGGGTTTTCGTTTTGAAGTGCTGCAATACGGCAACCATAGCGATACGTTCAAAAAACCCTAAGCCACCACTACAAAAGATAAAAGCGTTGTCGTATCGGTTTACTTTGGACAGAGCCCACAGCTCCTTCACACGTCTAAAAAATCTTTTCACCTTCACCCACTGCGAGGGCTGTGGAAAAGACGGGCTATAGACATTTAAAAAGGACACTTTTATCCTCTGCTCTCGGGCAAAATCAAGCAACCCTTCGGTTGCTGTCAATATGCCACCAGGATTATCCGTTGAACCGACTGGGCGCTGTGCCCCAATAATCAAATAATGTTTCTCGTCCATACACTTAAATCCAAAAATCTCTGAAACAACTAAAGCACTCTATACCCTTATCAAGACAGGGTGATAAAGCTTTCTTAGAAGAACTTCAAATATGTCCACATAAAGTGAGCATTTATTACGACTATTACCCAAAAGAGGTACATATAATACATTGTGCGCCTGACTGATGCGTCTTGGTAATCTGCCAATAACGATAAAATGAGTAATTGTGGTAAAAATATTGCATAGTGCCTAAGTTCCATCGAGGTTGATGCAATAACAAACGCTGAAAAAATAGTGAATAAAACATTCGCCCTAATAATGGCTAAAGCACTTGGCGAGAATGAACTATTATTCTTAAAGCACACCCACATTCCCATAATAAATGTTGGAGAAATTAGCGCGAGGTGAATACCCCCTAGGCTTTTCAGCCATTGATAAATTCCGCGTGTAGTATCAAAACCAACCCACAAAGGGATGGGGTTTATATGCAGCAAAAATGTCCCAAGTATTATTCTTATGGGCAGGGGTTGGGATAACACAATTGCTGTACCTAGGCCTTGGGCATCATTTGCAGAGTTAACAAATTCCTGCCGCCTAGCGATGCTAATAGCGTATTGCAGAACAAGTTCCTGAATATTGAAAATACTTATGAATGCGAGTGCCGCCACTGCGCCTACAATGAGCGTTACTATTAGGAATCGTAAATTTTTCAACGAAATGAAAAATACATAAAAACCAACCCATGCTGCGAGGAAAAAGATAGATTCTGCTCTGGTGTAATAAGAGAAATAATAGAACATACCCATCATTATGAGGGCCAATATTCTCTTGGGTATAGATTGCTCATTACTAAACAGTACAACTGAACAATAGACAAAACCTAAATTTAATAAAAGCGCAAAGCTATCCCTCAGGAATGTCCCTGCAAAGAGCCAAATTAAGCCAGATGAGACATACAACCAAATCAGGGTAACACTGCGCCGCTTACCAAAGACCATAATACCCAATCTATAAAGAAGCACTCCAGCCCACGAAATTATCATCGCGTTCATTGTAACCCCCAGGATTGGTGTCATAGGAACATCGAGAGCGTGCGCAAAATTATAAAGTAGTTGCCATGCCACAACTGGAAAAGGCGAATCCATTCGCTGACCGAACGCGATGGTAAATTGCCCTATGTCCCCTCTGGAGGCTTTAAAAAGCTGGTTCATGTCTGAAACTGCCTGAATAGGATAGTCAAAGACGCTGTACATATAGGTTTGCGCTAGGGTTATCACCACGAGCATAATGCCGAATACTTTTAGAAAAATCGCAAGATTATCTTCAAAATATTTAGGGAAAAATAAAAGGGGTGCTACACCCACCATAGTTAAAAAGCTAAAGCTAAATAAAGGCGAGATATCTTGATAAAAAGAAGTCATCGTAATAAGCGCAAAGAAGAATGAGATAGTAAACCCAACTATCACTCTACTTAGATCCGGTGAATTACGGTGCGAAAGTGTGATCTTCGGGTTCATCTAGCCTCCGATTTTTTAAGCAATTCACTGATAACTGCATCATAAGACCTAGAGTATTTTTCCTTAGAGAACTGGTCTTCGGCAAACTTTATGGCACTCAACCGCATTTCATTCATTTCTTGAGCTGAGGCACTCTGAAATTCATTATACATTTCAGTTAGCGATCCTACTTCACTAGGGTTAAAGAGATACCCTCTTTCCTTGTTACTTCCAACTAAAAGTGGATGATCGCACACATCACTTGCTAAAACAGGCAGACCGCAACTTAATGCTTCACACACCGCGTTAGGAAGTCCTTCAGCAAAAGACGGGTGGATCAACACATCAAACTCGGAGATATAGTCTCTCAAATCATTTCTCTTGCCGAGCCAATTCCAGTGGTCACTCAGACCTTTGGAATCTAAATACTCATCAACGAAACGAACATGTGCCCGCACTTCATCATCCAAATCAACTGGACCTGCCCAAAAAATTATAGGTAAAGGCCTACCCTCTTCTTTTAATCGATCAAGCATCTTAGCAACAATCATCACGTTTTTGGAAGGCCTTGGTGTTGCAATAGATAGAACATTGATAGTCTCTTTGCAGCTTCTTTCATCAAAGTCTGGGCGCTGTTTAAACCTCGGCAGATCAATTGCGTTATAAATAGTCCGCGCTTTGTCACTAATACTAGCATAGGCTTTAAGGGCCAATTGACGATTATCATGTGAATTAAAAACCACCATAGAAGCAAGCCGCATATAGACCCAACGAAACAAGCGTGCCTGTTTTGAGCTGTTTTGCTCAATTGATGCCCGTTCAGATACCACTACAGGCACTTTTTTCGGGCTAAATAGTGCGGCAAGAGATGCATAGAAGTTAGGCGTGGTAAGGAAGGACACTACGCAATCGACAGATTTTTCCATCATTAGCTGACGTAAGTTTTTCACAATAAAGACTTTAGACTTACGTTTACTCTCGTGCGTTATGACCGAAATTTTTTCATCTGCTAACGTGTCATACAGCGGCCCTTCGCCTTCATGATAGGTAAATACCGTAACTTTATACCCTGCACGATTGAGGACTTGTGCCAGAATAGTGATCTGAGAAGCCGCACCGCCCCCATTCAAATGATCAATAACTAGAAGTATGTGTGAGTGTCTCACCTGAATCCTCAAATTTAATGAACCTAAACCCCAAGTTACATTGTTTAAGGAGAACTGCTAAAAAAATCTATAGCCAACATACTAAATGATTAAAATATTTCCTAAATTAAAGAATGATTCATGGTTGGCAGAAGCAATTTAATCCAGTAATACTTTCCTATCACTTAATTAACATATTACCAAAGCATGAGGCCCCTATGAAACAAGTACTTCAAGACCTGTCTATAGGCACATCGAATGTGACTGAAGTTCCTTGCCCTCGCTGTAAGGCGGGCCATTTGCTTATTCAAACATCACAGTCCCTCATTTCAGCAGGGACCGAACGGATGTTGGTGGACTTCGGCCGCTCAAATTATATTGATAAAGCGCGGGCTCAACCTGAAAAAGTAAAGATGGTCTTAGATAAGATCAAAACCGATGGCTTTTTGACAACCATCGATGCAGTTAGATCGAAACTCGATCAGCCTATGCCCATGGGCTACTCAAACGTTGGTGTAGTACTTGAGGTTGGTGCAGGTGTTGATGGTTTTAAAGTTGGGGATCGTGTGGTCTCTAATGGGCCACATGCAGAGATTGTGTGTGTCGCAAAGCATTTATGCGCAAAAATTCCGGATGATGTAGATGATGAAGCGGCAACCTTTACTGTGGTTGGTGCAATCGCCATGCAAGGTGTTCGTCTGTCGCAACCGTCAATTGGAGAATGTTTTGTCGTCACTGGCCTTGGCCTTATCGGCTTAATGGCGGTTCAAATTCTTATAGCCAACGGCTGCCGAGTTTTGGGCCTAGACTTTGACCCTGCAAAGTTAAAACTTGCTCAGCAATATGGGGCCGAAACAGTTAATTTGGCTGAAGGGCAAGACCCTATAGCTGCAGCTGAAGCTTTCTCGTACGGGCGCGGTGTTGACGGCGTCATCATTACAGCATCTACCAAAAGCAATGACCCTATGCATCAGGCAGCAACCATGTGTCGCCAACGTGGTCGCATCACATTGATTGGTGTTGTGGGCCTAGAGTTGCAACGGGCAGATTTTTACAAAAAAGAAATTACCTTTCAAGTGTCTTCGGCCTATGGCCCAGGGCGGTATGACCCTTTCTATGAAGATGAAGGCCATGATTATCCCATAGGTTTTGTTCGCTGGACTTCGCAGAGAAACTTTGAAGCTATATTGGATATGCTTGGCTCCGGCTCTATTGCCGTTAACGATCTCAAAAGCGGATCTTTTACAATTGATGATGCAGCCAAGGCCTATGATAAACTTATAGATGACAAGGGTGCTTTAGGGGTCTTTATTTCCTATAATGGTGAAAATCCTACCTTGTCTGAAAGAACACTGCCGCTTATATTAGCAAAAGATACCTTTTCAGCTAACACGCCTGTTATCGGCGCCATAGGTGCTGGAAACTATGCGGGGCGCATGCTTTTACCCGCTTTTAAGAAAACAAATGTCCGCTTGAAGACAATAGCATCTTCGCAAGGGGTCTCTGGTGCTCATTACGGCAAGAAATTTGCTTTTGAGGTAAACACCACAGACAGCAACACTCTCATTAATGATGATGAAATTAACACTGTCGTTATCACCACACCTCACAACACACATGCAAGATTTACTCTTCAAGCACTTGAAGCTGGCAAAAATGTCTTTGTAGAGAAGCCTTTAGCTATAACGCACGACGATCTTGATGCTATCGAAAGTGCCTACAACAAAGCACATGAAAATGATGCGGGACCAGCCTTAATGGTTGGTTTTAACCGACGCTTTGCTCCTTTAATGATGAAATTAAAAAAGCAAGTTATGAAGTCAAACGCCCCCATGAGTGTTGTTTATACTTGTAATGCCGGACATATTCCTGCCGATACTTGGTATCAAGACCCTGAGGTTGGTGGTGGACGTATTATTGGTGAGTCATGTCACTTTATTGATATAGCACGACACCTCATAGCGTCACCGATCACTAATGTTGCCGCTACTGGCACAAAAACAGCTGAGGGCGTAACCAATTGCCATGATACGGCGACAATCACCCTAACATTTGAAAATGGATCAATCGCTACCATTCACTATTTTGCCAACGGGCATCAAAGCTTTCCTAAAGAACGCATTGAGGTATTTCAGTCAGGTAAAGTATTCACACTTGATAATTTCCGAAAAACAAAGGGCTTTGGTTCTTTGTTTAAAAATAGTTCGTTATCTCAAGACAAGGGCCAAGAGAATTGTTCGCAAGCCTTCGTCGATGGCCTTGTCGCGGGTGATGGCGCCCCAATTCCATTTGATGAACTCATGGAAGTCTCCCGCGCCTGTGTTGAGGCATGGGATCAGTTGCTCAAGGAGTAACTAGACAGTAGATGTTGAAAACCTTAAAAATAAAACTCATTACATTCACTCAATTGGGTGTGATGAGTATTATGCGCGTAGTGCTCTATCGCCTTTTAATGAGGTTTGGCTATTTCAAGCGTACATTACCAATAAAGACCTTTGCCTTGGAGGGTGATTTTTTCTCTGGTAAAGAACCTTCTTTGGTTCCTCAAGACAGAGTGGCTTATGAAAAAATTATTGAACACGCAGAAACCCTGCAAAGAGGTTCCTTAACTCTTTTCTCACACCATACGTATCAATTTCAAGGCTGCCCTGATTGGTTTTACGACCCAGTGTTTGATAACAACTCACACGATGAAAATCACTGGACCGAAATTAATGAATTTAGCTTTGAAGGTTCTGACGTTAAAATTTTGTGGGAAGCCTCACGTTTCTGTTGGGCACCAACACTGGCTCAAGCCTTCATGGTAACTAAGGATGAAAAGTTCTTATCAACGCTCAATCATTGGATCGCTGATTGGTGCGACAAAAATCCTGTCAATCAAGGCATTCAATGGAAGTGTGGGCAAGAGACGTCGCTGCGATTGATGCATTTTATGACGGCACTAAAACTATTAGGTGAAGATAGAACCCCTCAAGCCCGCGGCATAGAGTTTGTTGAGCGTCATTTAGAACGGATATCACCTACAACATCCTATGCCCAAAGCCAGCGTAATAATCATTTAACCAGCGAAGCGGCAGCTTTGTTTGTAGGTGGCGCATGGTTGGCTCAACAAAGTGACCTAAAAGCGACGCAGAAGAAGGCTCGCAACTACCATGAAAAAGGCCGCAAGTTATTGGAGTGGGCAGCTGGTTCACTGATATACAGCGATGGCTCTTTTGCACAACATTCTACGGTTTATCACCGCGTTATGCTGGATACGCTTTCTTTTTGCGAAATGTGGGGCAGAAGACTTGCTCTTCCTAAATTTTCGAACCAATTTTATCATCAGGCAAAAAAAGCGACAGATTGGCTCTTTTGGTTTACAGACACTGTCAGCGGCGATGCGCCAAACTTAGGCGGCAATGACGGAGCTCACATCTTGAATTTAGGACTGGATGAATATCGAGATTTCCGTCCATCCATTCAACTGGCTAGCCATTTATTTTATGATACCTGCATCTTGCCTCATGGTGCGTGGAATGATCAAGTCAGACGGTTTTGCGCCTTGGATATCGCGTTAGAATATACCCCCAAGAAAAGAGCGTCTAAACTTTTTCCTGATGGCGGATATTATATTTACATCAATGAAAATCAAGATAACCTCTGGTTTATGCTTCGCTTACCTTACTTTAAAGATAGACCAGCACATTCGGATGCTTTGCACCTTGACCTTTGGGCAGATGGTGAAAATATTCTCAATGATTCAGGGAGTTATAGCTATGCTGCGGGTGACAAAGCCATCATGTCTAATCTAAAAGGCGTTGCTGGGCATAACACCGTTCAATTCGATAATCATGATCAAATGCCTGTTTTGGGTCGCTTTTTGTTTGGTGATTGGTTGAAGGGCACGTGGATAATCAACGACAACGAAAAAGAGAATGTGATAAGTGCAAGCTATATAGATTATCTTCAAAATACACATTCGAGAGTGATACACACGCAGGGCTCTACCATTCAAATTATTGATAAGCTCACAGGCCAAGCGGCGCAAGCCAGCCTGCGCTGGCATACGCACCGATGGCCGCTACCTAACTGTAAACTTGAAATAAGCAGTGAAGATGCTTTAACAAGTGACAATGACTCGACAAGACCATATTCCCTAAAATATTTAGAGATGCAAAATGGTAATTGTATTAAGGCAACAGGTGCCTTAAATAACAATAAAACTATGATCACTACCATTCAGATTGATAGATAAATCCAAAGGAAACGCCCTTGTCAAAAATATTGAATAAACCTCTTTCGCCGTGGCCTGTCTTTAGCCAAGAAGAAATTGAAGCAACCTCAAAGGTTCTGGCCTCTGGCAAGGTCAATTATTGGACGGGTGACGAGGGCAAAGCTTTTGAGCAAGAGTTTGCGGCACTTTGCGACACAAAACATGCTATCGCAGTTTCTAACGGCACGGCGGCTCTAGAGTTAGCATTAGAAGCCTTAGGTGTTGGCGACGGTGACGAGGTTATTGGTACACCCAGAACCTTTATGGCCAGTGCTAGCTGCGTTGTAACCCGTGGTGCCACCCCTATTTTCGCTGATGTCGATATGGATAGTGGCAATATTACCGCTAAAACCATTGAAGCGGTCATAACACCAAAAACAAAAGCCATTATCCCAGTTCATTTGGCTGGCATGCCCTGTGAGATGGATGCGATCATGGCACTAGCGAAAAAACATGGTCTTTATGTTATTGAAGATTGTGCACAAGCCCATGGCGCAACGTATAAGGGTCGCCCGGTTGGCAGCCTAGGCCATATTGGCGCCTTTTCCTTCTGCCAGGACAAAATCATGACAACAGGTGGTGAAGGCGGCATGCTGGTTACCAATGATGAAGAGCTTTGGAAGTGCGCTTGGGCCTATAAAGACCACGGAAAAAGCTATGATGCGACTTTCAACCGCGAACACCCTCCGGGCTTTCGTTGGTTAGCAGAGAGTTTTGGCACCAACTTTAGGATGACAGAAATGCAATCAGCTATTGGTCGTCATCAGCTTACACTGCTGCCATCATGGACAGCTGCGCGCCAAGCCAATGCTGCAGTTTTGGACGCTTGCATAGCAAAATTTCCAGCCCTAAAAGTACAAGACGTTCCATCACATATTGTTCATGCACGGTATAAGTATTATACCACCGTCATTCCCTCGCAACTAAAAGATGGTTGGGATCGTGACCGTGTCCAAGATCTATTCTGGGCAGATGGAATTCCTTGTTTTGTTGGTAGTTGTTCCGAAATTTATAATGAAAAAGCGTTTGAGGTGGCTAATCTTCGCCCAAAAGCCCCCCTTCCAGTGGCAAAAGAACTAGGGGAGTTAACTTTGATGTTCCTAATTCACCCAACCTTGTCGGCCGAAGAAATGAACGCAACCTGTCAAGCTATAGAAAAAATAATGGTGCAGGCCTCTAAGTAATTACAGATCATGTGGCATTTGCTGCCCTAAAATGGGCTCACTTCCTGTATTCAAATGCGGCTGGTGTCAAACCAAAGCTGTGAACGTAACAACATATAGCACCTCCTTCAGTTAGGGAATAGGCATTCATAGTGTTCACAATTTGTTAGTTTCATAGATATTGATAATCCTCAATTACTCATGCAAGTGGCTACCATAAAAGTTATTTATTCATGAATTTTTAAGTTTTTTATATTTGTTCTTTTCTTAGATAACTGATACTTAGAGACCAATTATTCAATTTGCTAAATAATATAAAGGATTTAGTATGCAACAGACAATTTTAGTAACTGGTGGTGCTGGCTATGTTGGGTCAGGCCTATTGCGGGCACTTTTAAATGAGGGCAACAAAGTTGTTTGTGCTGATAAGCTTTCTTTTGGTGGCGAAGCACTATTAGACATTTGGTATAATTCAGATTTTCATTTTATGAAATGTGACCTAACAGTTGACGCTGATATGGATGCCCTTTTTGAAGCGCATCAATTTGACTCTGTTATCCACCTAGCCGCTATTGTTGGTGACCCGGCTTGTGCACTAGAACCAGAAGTCGCTACGGCAACCAACTATGACGCTTCAGTTCGTTTGGTTAACAAATGTATGGATCAAGGCGTTAAGCGCTTTGCCTTTGCCTCTACTTGTAGCAACTATGGTAAAATGCCTGACCCAGAATCCTTCGTTGATGAAGAGTCTCCATTGGCACCTGTTTCACTTTATGCGGAACTTAAAGTGAAATTTGAAAATTATTTACTACATGAAATTCCAAAATCTGACGATTTCACGCCAATCGCGCTGCGTTTTTCTACAGTGTATGGCCTTTCTCCTAGAATGCGTTTTGACCTTACGGTTAATGAGTTCACTAAGGACGTTGCCACTGGCATAGGCCTTGAAATCTATGGCGCACAGTTTTGGCGCCCTTATTGTCACGTTAAAGATTTCTCGCGGGCCTTCATTACAGTACTTAACGCGCCGCGTGAGAAAGTGGCTTACGATGTATTTAATGTCGGTGATACCGCTGAAAACTACAACAAAGGTATGCTGGTTGAAGAGATTGCTAAAGTTATGCCTGAAGCCAAAATCGCATATGTTGAAAAAAATGACGACCCACGGGATTATCGCGTGAACTGTGATAAAATTAAACGTGAATTAGGTTTTGAAATTTCCTTAGCGGTACCAGACGGCATTAAAGAAATTGCTCGTGTGGTCAAAGAAGGCGTTATTCAAAACCCTGAAGATCAAAAATATTATAATATCCCTAAAAAATAATACGAACTAGACGTACTAATAAATAGAATGTTTTGAATAATGATAAAGCGCATTTATGATATCTATTGTTCGGTGATCGCGTTGATACTATTAGCGCCTATACTTCTACCGGTAATGATTATCCTGCGGTTCACTGGTGAGGGTGAAATATTTTATCGTCAAGAGCGTATGGGCAGAGGCAATAAGCCCTTCTATATTACTAAATTTGCAACCATGGTAAAAAATAGCCCTAACATCGGCAATGGGGAATATACTCTGCACAATGACCCCCGTGTTTTGCCGACCGGCAAATTCCTACGAAAGTCAAAAATCAATGAATTCCCACAATTTTGGGATATTTTCATTGGCAACATGAGTATTGTTGGACCTCGCCCTCAAATGCTAAAGGTACATGCGTCATATCCATCTGAATATAGTGAAGTATTGGCATCAGTAAAACCTGGACTAGCAGGCGTGGGCTCAATTGTGTTTAGGGATGAAGAATCTATTCTTAGCAGAGCGACTGATTTTGATCTTTGCTACAGAACTGAAATTATTCCTTACAAAACTGAACTTGAAACTTGGTATGTGAATAACCGGTCATTATTTGTCGATATTAAAATACTTTGGATTACTTTGATGGTTATCATTAAACCTGAGAGTTCTAATCTGTTTGAAATATTTCCATCAATCCCATATAAAGACGTAAGAGAATTTGGCAAAAAGAGCTAAGCTAATGACATCACTTTTGTGCGTTAGTGGCTGGAACGCCTAATGCTATACAATTGTCGGGTACGTCTTTTATGACCATAGCTCCCATGCCGATAGTTGCGTATTTCCCGATAGACAATTTAACACTATTGTTTCCCTGCCTTACGGCTGCATTTGTGCCAATATATGCTCCTTTTCGAAGATACACATTTCCCGAAATGACACTTCCAGGCATTATTGAAACATATTCCTCCGCTATACAATCGTGCCCAAGAACTGAATTTACACCCATAAAACAATGGTCGCCGATCCTAACATTGTTTGTAATGCGACATCCTGCTGAGATCATCGTGCCCTTACATCCGCCAACATCAACTGAGGTGAAATTGCCAATGGTTGCAGCTGAATGAATTAATGTTGGATATATGAGATTCGGATATTTAGTAGCGATATTTTCACGAATTTTTGGATCCCCAATACCAATCACAAAGTGAGCATTTTCATTATAAAATTTTTCAATAGTTTCTGAGGTATCCACTAGAACAGGAAAGCCGCAAAAACCTTCTGACATATCCTTTTCGCCTAAGAAAATAATATTATCATAACCATTATCAATCGCTATATCAGCAATATCGCCAGCCTGACCAGAGGTTCCAATAATAATAATTTTCATTCATTTCATCCTTATTTGTGCATAGCATCTTCAAGCCATAGAGCAAATCTATCAGACAAGTCATCTCTTGAAAACTCACGCTTTCCTAACTTTGCGGCATTTTCACCCATAGTTATTAAAGCTTCCTTATTGTTGGCAGCGTGACAAATCGCTTCAGCAAAGGCTTTAGAACTTTCAGGCACAACAACATAGCCGCACTCATTTTCATTTATTAAATTCGCTACCCATCCAGGATAATTGGTTAGTATTGGTAGGCCAGATGACAGATAATCAAAGAATTTATTGGGAGATGTTCCATAATAAAAGGCAGAAACATTTGCGAGTATTTGCAAACCAAGATCAGCACCTTTCATTAGTTTTGCCAATTGTGATTTTGGAACGGGATCAAGGAATATAATATTATCCAAGTTTTCTTGCGAGGCTCGAGCCTGTAAAGCAGCTTTGGTGCTTCCTTGCCCGATTAAGACAAACTTTATATGATCATGCCCTAAGTTCTTTAAGACTGCTGCTGCATCTAAGATCGCATCAAGACCGTTGGCCAAGCCATGTGTTCCAGTAAAAACAGCCATGAGATCACTCTCTTTAACACCTTCAGGCCGCCATTTGGCGTTAACGTGTTTAAATATATCTAGATCACAGCCATTTGGAATAAGCGTAATCTTATCTGAAGGGATGTTTCGACTTTTTATCCCTTCTATAATACCTGGTGATAGTCCAATCAAGCGTCTTGCAGATTTATAGTTTATCCATTCTAAGGCAGACATTAACCCTAAAATTACGGGATTGGTGATAACTTTCATCTCGCGTGGTAATTCAGGCCATAAGTCTCTCACCTCAAAGATAAAAGGTGTCCATTTCAACCACCTAGTGATAATACCTGGAATTCCAGCAGTTAATGGCGTTGATGTGGCTAATAATAAATCAGTTTTATGGAAAAGTGCAATAAAAGTACTACGCGTTGCAAATGTGAAGAAAAGCCATGCTCGTTTCAAAAAGCTAGTGCTATTTGAGTAAGGTATGTCTAACTCAATAACGTAGATACCATCAACAAAACCTTCGCGTTTTCCTCTGACAAAGTTATGGTCCAAGCCCGTTAGCAAGCCACCGAAACTACCGCAAACCATAGTTACATTATGCCCTCTAGCGATTAATTTTTTAGCCATATAGTATGATCTAACGCCACCACCGCCTTTGGGGATGCAAAAATGTTGGTGGAAATATAATATTTTCATAAGTGTTATCTATACGTTAAATGAAGTGAATAAAGTCCGTTCTTTGTGTTAAGAGCCATACAATTACAAAACTCTACTCCACTGTCACGCTTTTCGCTAAATTTCTAGGCTGGTCAACATCAGTGCCTTTATGCACAGCCACATGATAAGCAAGTAACTGCACTGGAATGGCATATAAAATAGGCGCGACAAGCGAATGTACATGTGGCATCTCAACGGTCGCGACAGCAGCCTCACCGTGGCTTTCAATACCGTGCACATCCGAGAAAAAGATCACCTGCCCCTTGCGTGCCATCACTTCTTGCATGTTACTAATGGTTTTTTCAAACAAACGCCCTGACGGTGCCACCACAATAATTGGCACATCTTCATCAATCAGTGCGATGGGGCCGTGCTTCATCTCACCAGCGGCATAGCCCTCTGCGTGGATATAGGAAATCTCTTTAAGCTTAAGCGCGCCCTCCATCGCAATCGGGAAGTCAGCGCCGCGCCCTAAATACAGAACATCGCGTGCGCGGGCCACGTGCTTCGCAATTTTCCGAATGTGATCATCGTGGTTCAGCACATCAGCCATACGCGACGGCACCTCTGAAAGCGCCTTGATCATCTCAGCCTCATGGGCTGGATCCAAAGTACCGCGCGCCACAGCTGTAGCAGTTGCAAGACACGCTAGCACAGTTAGCTGGCAAGTGAAGGCTTTAGTAGACGCAACACCAATTTCAGGCCCAGCGTGCGTCGGAAACACAATATCAGCCTCACGGGCCATTGAACTGCTTTCCACATTCACCACAACAGCGATTTTTTGACCGTTTTCCTTACAATGCCTAAGAGCTGCAAGCGTATCAGCAGTTTCACCAGACTGGGAGATAAAGATCGCAAGACCGCCCTCTTCAAGCACAGGATCGCGGTACCTAAATTCAGACGCCACATCCACGTCAACCGACACACGCGCCCATTGTTCAAACCAATATTTAGCAGTCATACCAGCATAATAACTGGTACCACAGGCAATAATAGTGATCTTAGGGATCGCCGCTAAATCGAACGGCAAATCTGGCATCATAATCTTACCAGCAATCGGATCAATGAAGGTGCCAAGTGTTTGCGCCACTACAGTAGGCTGCTCGTAAATTTCTTTCAGCATGAAGTGATCGTAATTGCCCTTTTCGATTTGGGCGCCACTGGCTGATGTTGTGGTGACCTCGCGCGTAACCAACGCATCGCTCTCGTCAAATATTTCAACGCGATCGCGGGTTATTTCAGCCCAATCACCCTCTTCAAGGTAGCAAATTTCGTTTGTGATGGTCGCGAGCGCCAAAGCATCAGAGCCAATATAGTTTTCACCGTCACCATAGCCAATCACCAGCGGGCTACCGCGGCGCGCGGCGTACATTACATCGCCGTCACCGTCGAACAAAATGGCGAGTGCAAACGCACCTTGGAGTTTTTTAAGCGCTGACGCTACGGCTTCTCTCTTGCTTTGTCCGTGATCAACAAAATCAGAAATTAAATGCGCGACAACTTCCGTGTCGGTCTCAGACATAAAGTCGTGACCTGCCTCAATCAATTCAACACGAAGTTCTTGGAAATTTTCGATAATACCGTTGTGGACAACAGCCACATGGGTGCCGCGGTGCGGATGGGCATTGTTTGTGGTTGGCAAACCGTGGGTGGCCCAGCGGGTGTGCCCAATACCAGAGGTTCCGCACAGCGGGTCTTCACCAAGAAGTTTTGCTAGATTGTTAAGCTTGCCCTCTGCACGACGCAAACCAAGCTCGCCCTCACAGACGGTTGCGATACCCGCACTATCATAACCACGGTACTCAAGACGTCGCAGCGCATCAACCAACTGGTCCGCCACATCCTCCCTACCTAATATACCAATAATACCGCACATAATTAAAACCCTATTGAATACAATCTCTTGTGACAAGGAAATGCGCTTTAATCAAGGCAATTCCTATATATTTTCCGCCACACTGCATCTTGAACGCTTAAAAAACAACCTCTTATAAATTTAGGTGCATTAGTTAAGCTTATCTCATTGAAAGTATATCCTTTCTTGCGAGTTTGATTGCATCTTTATATAGAATACTCAATAGTATCCCAAACAAGATAAAGTGACGAGCAAAGACATGAGCACATTAACACATCTCCAGCGCCTTGAGGCGGAGAGCATTCACATCATGCGGGAGGTGGTCGCCACCGCTAAGAACCCTGTGATGCTCTACTCTGTCGGCAAAGATAGTGCTGTGATGTTGCACTTGGCGCTTAAGGCTTTCGCGCCAGGCAAGCTGCCCTTTCCTGTGATGCATGTAGACACCACATGGAAGTTTAAAGAGATGATCGCTTTCCGTGACAAGATGGTCTCTGACTACGCTCTGAACCTATTGGTGCACATCAACCAAGACGGTGTTGACCAAGGAATAGGGCCTTATAGCCACGGAAGTGCCGTCCATACCGATATAATGAAGACGCAAGGGCTCAAGCAAGCACTCAACAAATACGGCTTTGATGCAGCCTTTGGCGGGGCACGCCGCGATGAAGAGAAATCTCGTGCTAAAGAACGCGTTTTCTCTTTCCGCTCTGCTAACCATCGCTGGGACCCAAAAAACCAACGTCCAGAACTGTGGAATATTTATAATAGCCGCATCGACAAAGGCGAGAGCATCCGTGTTTTTCCACTGTCCAACTGGACAGAGCTCGACATCTGGCAATATATCCACGCGGAAGATATCCCGCTCGTACCGCTCTATTTTGCAGCAGAGCGCCCAGTTATCGAACGTGACGGTCAACTGATCATGGTAGATGATGAACGGACCCCCCTTAACAAGGGCGAAACACCTGAAATGAAGATGGTGCGATTTAGAACGCTTGGTTGTTACCCCCTTACAGGTGCTGTTGAAAGCAATGCTGACACCTTAGAGGCCATCATCCAAGAAATGCTAGTTGCTCGCACATCTGAACGCGATGGCCGCGTCATCGATAGTGATGCCAACGCCTCAATGGAACAGAAAAAGCAGGAAGGGTATTTTTAAATGACAAATTACCCAACAACTGACGAGCAAGTCCGCAGCTATCTTGATGAGCAAGCCCATAAAAGCTTCTTGCGGTTTATCACATGTGGCAGCGTCGATGACGGAAAATCCACCCTTATTGGCCGCCTACTTTATGACAGCAAGATGATCTTTGACGATCAGTTGTCCGCTTTGGAAAATGACAGCAAAAAGGTTGGCACACAGGGCCAAGACATTGATTTTGCACTGTTGGTGGACGGCTTAGCGGCTGAGCGGGAGCAAGGCATCACCATTGATGTGGCTTACCGTTTTTTCACCACTGATAAACGCAAATTTATCGTCGCCGATACGCCAGGCCACGAGCAATACACCCGCAACATGGCAACAGGTGCCTCCACAGCGGACCTCGCAATTATCCTGGTCGATGCTCGCCAAGGCTTACTCACTCAAACTAGGCGCCACAGCTATATTTGCAATCTTCTTGGCATTAAAAATGTGGTTCTTGCGGTCAACAAAATGGACCTAATTGGCTACGACCAAGCCATATATGATCAAATAGTAGCTGACTATCATGCCTTCGCGGCTCAGCTAGACTTTGCTGATATCACCGATATTCCGCTATCTGCGCTTAAGGGCGACAATATCCTTAACACCAGCGAGAACATGCCGTGGTACAGCGGCCCGGCACTCCTTGAGCAGCTTGAAACCGTTGAAATTGCTAAAGATGACACTACGCAACCATTCCGAATGCCAGTACAGTGGGTCAATCGTCCAAGTCATGACTTTAGGGGATTTTCAGGCACCATTGCCTCAGGTATGGTTTCAGTGGGTGACGAAATTGTCGTTCTCCCAAGTGCAAAAACCAGCAAAATCACATCAATTGTGGCACCAAACGGCGATCAAGCATCTGCCGTTAGTGATGAAGCCGTCACCCTTACCCTTGCTGATGAAATTGATATTTCTCGCGGGGATGTGATCGCCGCCAAAGAGCAGCGACCAGAGACCACAGATCAGTTTCAGGCACATATCCTGTGGATGGACGAAGATGCTATGCTACCTGGTCGACCTTATCTCATTAAAACCAACAACAAAACGTTGCCCGCTGTTATTACAGACTTGCGGCATAAGATTAATGTTAATTCACTGGAACATGAGAGTGGAAAGTCACTTGCACTCAATGAAGTTGGCCTATGTAACGTTAGTCTGTCGGACACTATCGCCTTCGATCCATATATCGATAATCGTAAAACGGGTTCTTTCATTATCATTGATAAGATCAGCAACACCACGATCGGTTGTGGCATGATCAATTATGGTCTGCGCCGCGCAACTAATATTCACTGGCAAGCCGTAGATGTGGACAAGAAAGCCCGCGCCGAACAAAATCATCAAACACCCAAAGTATTATGGTTCACTGGCCTTTCAGGCTCAGGAAAATCCACTATTGCAAGTCTGGTTGAGAAGAAGCTACATGCCTCAGGCAAACGCACCTATCTACTGGACGGTGACAACGTGCGTCACGGCCTCAACCGTGACCTTGGTTTTACCGACGCTGACCGTGTGGAGAACATCCGCCGTATTGGTGAGGTTTCAAAACTGATGGTCGACGCAGGCTTGCTAGTAATGACTGCCTTTATCTCGCCTTTTAGAGCCGAACGACGTATGGTTCGAGAAATGCTAGAAGACAATGAGTTCATTGAAGTCCATATCGACACGCCTATTGAGGTTTGTGAAGAACGGGACATCAAGGGCTTGTACGCCAAGGCCCGCGCAGGTGAGATTAAAAATTTCACTGGCATCGATAGCCCGTATGAAGAGCCTAAAACAGCTGAAATTACTATCAATACGGTAAGCCAAAGCGCTGAAGAGGCCGCAGACAACATTATTAGGCAGCTAGGGTTGATCTAAGCAAATAAAGAGGTGACATTATTAACGTCGATAACAATGACACCGCTAAATCCTTCGAGCGCCCTATCCTCTGGCTCGTGAGTATTTTGGCGCTCATGCCTCTTGTGCGCGCTATTTTGATGTTAACTACCACAGGCACTTCAGCCTTTATCCTAGGCGAATCGCTACAGATGCTCCCGCTCGGGGTTGGCATGCTTTACCTAAGCTTCAAAGCTCCAATTCAGCTAAGCAAGGGAGGCTGGATCCTCTTTTTTAGCTTCGTCTTTGTTGCTTTGTTATCGGCATTACTCAGCGATCACCCATACACAGCTTTTGACGGGACGGCGCATTATTTGTTACTCACCAGCTTCACGATCATACTAGTATCCATTTTTCGTGATAATAAAACTCTTTCGCTCAAAATTATCAAAACCATACTGTGCGCTGGAGTTGCCTATGTGGTTGTCTTCACTTTGTTTTTCGCAGCTCAAATTGATGTTGAGGGATATAAATGGGCTACTGGCATGATTGGGTTTCGCAATATCCGTCATTTTGGGATGTTTATGGCTATCCTAACGATATGCGCTTCCCTTCCCCTTTTGCGAGGTCATGTCAGCCATAGAACACGGCTAATGACTCTGCTTCTTATAACAGCTTTCACGAGTTTTTTATTTTTGGCTGGAGGACGCGGAGGCACCTACAGCTTGATCATTGCGCTCACTCTATTCCTTTCCCTTTCACAAAATCACCGCGTCTCGAATAGCCTTGTTATAATTGTAGGGCTTGCCCTTGGTTTATTTGTCTCAGCTGCTATTGCTCCCGGAGAATGGAGCTATGGTTGGCAGCGAGCAATTGGTTTAACCACATTAGATGCCAACAGCCTGCACGCCATATCACCTGGGCGCTTCGACTTGTGGCTTAGGAGTTTGCAAAACATCATTGAGCAGCCATTTTTGGGGCATGGCGCGGGGGTCTATCCCGCTTTTGGTGACATGTTAGAAACAGATCATCCCCATAATAGCATTATTCAAATCCTCTCAGATTGGGGTGTTAGTGGCCTTATAGTGATTATTGTGGCCTTCGTTACTCTACTTCATAGGGTCGTCAAACAACGCCTTTCATGGAATAAAGATGCCTCCGCAATAACTGCAGTTTGTGTTTTAGTTTATCTCTATCTGCATTCTATGGTCTCTGGTGCCATGTTCATGAGAATTGATCTAATTATTGCAGCTATCGCCGTTGCAGTCATCATTGCAAAATTACCTGTGAACACACCCCATACGGAACCCTA
>Ga0209344_10000861_pt1 | contig 45548 bp, 43 predicted proteins | sample Cruoilmetagenom6_FD_187293 | JGI IMG/M metagenome (GOLD analysis project Ga0209344, IMG submission 187293) | Oil polluted marine microbial communities from Coal Oil Point, Santa Barbara, California, USA - Santa Barbara Oil Seep Sample 6 (SPAdes)... | ecosystem: Environmental > Aquatic > Marine... | reverse complement strand
CCGGCGCCTATCTCGGCGAGGATGATATCATCCGCTATGAGGATGTTTACGCCCGCTCATAAACCGGGCGTTTGCGCCCCTCACCCCTGATGCTCGGCGCCGATCCCCTGAAACATGGCGCGCAGATCGACAGTGCTTTTGTTGCCGATCGCATCATAGTTTGCCTTGAGCCAGGCCTTGGCCGTGTCGCGGCCAATGTCGCGCAGGCGGGTCAGAAAGGCCCATTCCACGTTCATCTTTGACGAGGCGCCCATCGGCTTGAGCGCGTCCTCGTTTTCCATGATATGCACCCGCACGGGGCGATAGTGATCGGTGCTAAGCTTGCCGTCGCGGATCAACCGATCCACGAAATCAATCGCGCGCAATTCCTTGAGAAGGCTGGAATTAAAGCTGATTTCATTGAGGCGATTGTCGATTTCCTGCGGCGTGCGCGGCGCCCCCTTGCGTTCGATCGGGTTGATCTGGACAACCACGATATCGTCGGTTTCAGTCTCGCCATATAGTGGGAACAGCGAAGGATTGCCCATATAGCCGCCATCCCAATATGGTACGCCGTCGATCTCGACCGCCTGATAAAGGCTTGGCAAACAGGCCGAGGCCATGACCATATCCGAGGTCAGCTTGTCACGGGGAAAGACCTTGACCTTGCCGGTCTCGACATTGGTCGCCGAGATGAAAAGTTTGAACGCGGTGCATTTGCGCACCATCTCGAAATCAATGCTTTCCTCGACCAGATCACGCAGCGGATTGATGTTCATCGGGTTGAGCTGATAGGGCGAGGCAACCCCGGAAAGCGCATTCATGAAGTGGTAAAACGGGTTATTCTCAAGCCCCCAGTTGCCGGTCAGACGGTCCATCGGGGTGCGTTGCAGCGGGCTTTGCTGCGCGCTCTTGCTCATGCAGCGCCAGAAATAATCAAGCGCCGCGCGCGCGCCGTCCGGCCCGTCGCGGGTATAGCCGTCGGCCAGAGCCACGGCGTTCATCGCCCCTGCCGAAGTACCCGAGACCCCGGCGATACTCAGGCGCCCGTCTTCCAGAATGTGATCGAGCACCCCCCAGGTGAACGCGCCATGCGCGCCCCCGCCCTGCAAGGCCAGATTGATCGCTTTGGTGGTTTTGCTCATCGGTTCGTTATCCTGCATCCTATGGGGGAAGGGCTATTCTGCGTTTATAGCGATATCAGGCCAGGTAGCCATGCACCACCCGGCCATAGGCCCGAGAGGTGATCCGGTTCGCTTGAACAATATCGAGCCGCTTTTTTGAGCATGTCATTCAAAAGCGGGAACCGGTTTTGAGCGTCTCGAACATGCGACACCCACCCGTTCATGCCGCGACCGGGATTGGGTGCAGCAAGGCCCAAATGCCTCAATACGATTCTACGCAAAAGAAAAACGCAGGCCGTGGCCTGCGCTTCAATGTGGTGCAATCGAATGCTTGTTAACAGCTCGACCGCGAATTTTGAACGCTTTCAGTGTTGCATGAGCCATTCTGCCTCCCAAGATCTATTTTGAGTTAAGTTGGCTATGGTGAATGCAACCCTGTCGAGGGGATTGTGGAGTTTTAGATGCGGCTTGGTCTTGTTCCCGAAGGCTACGGGCATTGATGCCGCCGTTATCGCCGCCACCGACCGCAGCCTGATCAAACGCATCAGCGACATGGCAAAACGCGACGAGAAGGCCGGGGCCGAAGAGTTTGCCCGCTCTGTGCCACCCCCGTGAGAGGGTTTTCGCGGCGATATCGCGGCCCGGATCCGGCGCATCATCGTCAGCCACCGCGCCGACCATGGGCGCATCGACCCGGCTGCGCGCAAGTTGGGTAAGGACAGCACCAGCGGGCAGTTACACAATGACACCGCCTATGGGCTGACGGATGCGGGCACGGTGGTTAGCCGCAAACCGCTCATGTCTCTGAAACCAAATGATATCGGGGTTACGACACGCGGTGCTAATATCCGTGATCCACAGCTGCAAAAGCATCTGCTGCGTGTCACCCGCGGGCTGGAGGGAAAAGCGTTCGAAAACGCTCTGGTGGATTTCGCAAACACACGCAAATTGCCCGACAACAGCGACAACCCGTATTTCGGGCTCAGACGTGTACGGCTCGAAGAGACCTTACAGGAAAGCGCCCGGATCGAAGTGCAGGATCAGAATGGCACGTCATTCAAAGCCTACAAAGCTGGAAGCAATCAGTACTATGAAATCTGGCGCTGCCCTGACGGGAAGGTCAAGCCACAGGCTATTTCAACATTTGAAGCCCATCAAACGACGGTCGAGCGCAAACCCCATCCTGCTGCAAAACGACTTTTGCGCGTTTACAAGCGTGATATGGTGGCGATCGAGCGCAATGAGCAAATCATCATTTGCTATGTCCAGAAACTGGACGTTGCCAATGGCCTGTTTCTGGTCCCTCATACAGAAGCAAACGCCGATGCTCGCAACTTCGACAAAACGGATAGTTTCCGTTTCATCCAGATGAGTGCCGGCCCCCTCATCAAAGCCAAAGCGCGTCGAATTCACGTCGATGAAATGGGCCGCATTCGCGACCCCGGCACACCCAGGTAGCAACTAGATTCGGCGTTTTGACGAATAACATATATACTCCAATGTGTTAGCGATCCACGTGGTGGCATGAAAGGGTAACCAGTGGATCAGATCATCGACATTGCGACCGATGGGCGCCACCTGTCGCGCGACCGGGGATTCATGAAAGTCTCCGAAGGCGGAACAGAAATTGTGCGCACGCCCCTTGACCAGATCGCGGGTGTCATCGTGCATGCCCATGACACAACCTGGTCCACATCCCTTCTGTGCGAACTGGCAGGCCGCGGCGCGCCGGTTGTGCTTTGCTCCTCAAATCACGCGCCAAAATCTGTTTTGTTACCGATTGAGGGCCACCACGCGCAAGGCGCACGTATGCGCGCACAATGACAGGCCAAGACACCGCTGATCAAACAGGCCTGGAAGCAGATTGTGACTGCAAAGGGCTGATGCAGGCCGCAGCACTTGCGGCAATTGGTGAGCCCCCCGCGTCACTTCGGATGATGGCGCGCAAGATCACCTCTGGCGACAGCACCAACATCGAAGCACAGGCCGCCCGGCACTACTGGCCCCGAATGATGGGCCCGGATTTTCGCCGCGATAGACAACGCGGATCAGAGGTTGATACAGAGGCAAAGCAGGCTCTCGCCCGTCTGATTGCAACCGACCTCCCGCTAGGCGATGGCGTCACCCGGTTTCCCTTGCTTTGATAAAGCTGGCGACATCCTTGGGTCAGAGTTTTGAGGCGGGTTCCCTGTCACTTGCTCTGCCGATCCCCCCTGAGCCGCTGACACTGGCCGGATTGGGCACATCAGCCAGCCCGCAACCTTCCTTTCAGGATACCGTCTCATGTGGATACTTGTGATGTTTGACCTCCCCACGGACACTAAACCGCAGCGCAAAGCTGCTGGTGATTTCCGAAACTTCTTGCTTGATGAAGGCTTCGAACGCAGCCAGTTCTCGGTTTATGCGCGCTTCGTCAATGGCAAAGAGGCCTTTGCCACACGCGTGAAGCGAATCTCACGTCATCTACCCGATACTGGTGATGTTCTGATGCGATTCGCGCCAAAACCCTTGAATAGCCTTCGGATAAGAACCTGTATTATCAGGGCCTTACCCGAAGAACTATTGTAGCCGTTCAAAATTCGCAGTCCAGCCGCAACTTTCGGGCTGGGTTAAAGGCCCAGTTTCTGCGTGATGATCTGGTTCACGGCCTTGGGGTTTGCCTTGCCGCCGGTGGCCTTCATCACCTGCCCGACGAACCAGCCCGCAAGCTTGGGATTGGCCTTGGCCTTTTCGACCTGCGCGGGGTTGTCGGCGATGATCTGATCCACCGCGGCCTCGATCGCGCCGGTATCGGTGACCTGTTTCATGCCTTCGGTTTCGACAATCTCGGCCGGATCGCGACCCGTGGTATAGGCGATCTCGAAAACGTCCTTGGCAATCTTGCCGCTGATCGCATCCGAGCCGATAAGATCAACGATTCCGCCCAGTTGCGCCGGGGTTACCGGGCTTTGGGTGATGTCCAGATCGTCTTTTTTCAACCGGCCAAACAGTTCGTTGATCACCCAGTTCGCGGTCAGCTTGCCATCACGCCCCTGCGCCGCCGCGTCGAAAAAGGCGGCGTTGGCCACATCGGCGGTCAGCACAGAGGCGTCATATTCGCTCAGGCCGAACTCTTTGACAAAGCGCGCCTTTTTCTCATCCGGCAGCTCTGGCAGGCGCGCGGCGATCTCGTCGACCCAGGCCTGATCAATCTCCAGAGGAAGCAGGTCGGGATCGGGGAAATAGCGGTAATCATGCGCCTCTTCCTTTGAGCGCATCGAGCGGGTTTCGTTCTTGTCGGGATCGTAAAGCCGGGTTTCCTGCACCACCGCGCCACCACCCTCGACAATCGCGATCTGGCGGCGGGCCTCGACCTCGATCGCGGCCTGAATAAAGCGCATCGAGTTCATGTTCTTGATCTCGCAGCGCGTGCCGAGATGCGCGAAATCCTGGGTTTCCATGTATTTCTCGTATTGACCGGGCCGACAGATCGATACGTTCACATCGGCGCGCAGGTTGCCGTTTTGCATATTGCCATCGCAGGTGCCCAGATAGCGCAGGATCTGGCGCATCTTGGTGACATAGGCGGCGGCCTCTTCGGGGCCGCGAATATCGGGGCGGCTGACGATCTCCATCAGGCAGACACCGGTGCGGTTGAGATCGACAAACGACATCGTCGGGTCCATGTCGTGGATGGATTTGCCGGCGTCCTGCTCCATGTGAATACGCTCGATCCGCACAAGCCGCGCGATCCCCGGCGCCATATCGACGAGAATTTCACCCTCACCGACAAGCGGGTGATAAAGCTGTGAAATCTGATAGCCCTGCGGCAGATCGGGGTAAAAGTAATTCTTGCGGTCAAACGCCGACCAGAGGTTGATTTTCGCCTTGAGGCCAAGGCCGGTGCGCACCGCCTGTTCGACGCAGAATTCGTTGATCACCGGCAACATGCCCGGCATCGCCGCATCCACAAAGGCCACGTTCGAATTCGGCTCGGCACCAAATTGCGTCGAGGCGCCGGAGAAAAGCTTGGCCTTCGAGGCAACCTGGGCATGCACCTCCATGCCGATCACCAGCTCCCAATCATGTTTCGCGCCTGCGATCACGCGCGGTTTGGGCGCTTCATAGGTCAGGTCCAGCATCATCTCGCTCCGGGTTTGTCAACGCCCGCGTTTTAGGACAGCCCGCGCAAGGGGGCAAGCCGGAAAGGGATTTGCCAATTGCCGGGATCAGCTTTGCCAGTATGCGTAGGGTGGGTGAAACCCACGCGTGTTCGGTAAGGTTTCAAACGTCGGTTAACCTTTCGGGGTTCATAGACCTTTTTCGCAGCTTCGTTTGTCGGTCCATCCTGAAACTTGGCGAATACACCATAGGTGAGAATAAACCTGAAGGTTGAAAAGTACCCAAATTCTAACCAACCTTGGTCTTCAGAAATAGCCTCACCAAGTTTAAGGCAGTTCCGTAGTTGCCAGAAAAACACCAATCTTCTCACAGCGTGCACATTCTGCGTCTCAATCCACCGGACCAGTGTATTCTCTACATTCGTCGCCAAACTCAAATCTCCGCCACTTTGGACCGTTAAGGCTTAGTTGATCATGCGTGATCCCACCTTGACCAACCCCCAATTCCCATACATATCCCAATCCATGACAGACCTCGCACATATCCGCAATTTTTCGATCGTGGCGCATATTGACCACGGGAAATCCACGCTGGCTGACCGGTTGATCCAATCGACCGGAACGGTACAGGATCGCGATATGAAAGAGCAGATGCTCGACGCGATGGATATCGAGCGCGAGCGCGGGATTACCATCAAGGCCAACACCGTGCGCATCGACTATAAGGCGCAGAACGGCGAGACCTATGTTCTCAACCTGATCGACACGCCGGGCCATGTGGATTTCGCCTATGAGGTCAGCCGAAGCATGCGCGCCGTCGAGGGCAGCCTTCTGGTCGTCGACAGCACGCAAGGCGTCGAGGCGCAGACCCTTGCCAACGTCTATCAAGCGATTGACGCGGGTCACGAGCTTATCCCGGTGCTCAACAAGATCGACCTGCCCGCTTCTGAGTGTGATCGCGTTGCCGAGCAGATCGAGGATGTAATCGGGATTGACGCCAGCGGCGCGATCCGGGTCTCGGCCAAGACCGGCGTCGGCATTCCCGAAACGCTTGAGGCGATTGTCGCCCATCTGCCCGCCCCCACCGGTGACGCAAATGCGCCACTCAAGGCGATGCTGGTCGATAGCTGGTACGATTCATACCTCGGCGTTGTCGTGCTGGTGCGGATCATGGACGGTATCCTGAAAAAGGGCGACCGGGTGCGCATGATGCAAAACGGCTCGGTGCATGGGGTCGAACGGATCGGCGTGTTTCGCCCCAAGATGGAAAAGGTCGAGAGCCTCGGCCCCGGCGAAATCGGCTTTATCACCGCCTCGATCAAACAGGTGCGCGATACCAAGGTCGGCGATACCATCACCCATGACAAGGCGCCCTGCGACACGCCCCTGCCCGGCTTCAAACCCTCGGTGCCGGTGGTGTTCTGTGGCCTGTTCCCGGTCGACAGTTCCGAATTCGAGGATCTGCGCGAAGCGATTGAAAAGCTGGCGCTGAACGACGCGAGCTTCAGCTACGAGATGGAAACCTCGGCCGCGCTTGGCTTTGGCTTTCGCTGCGGCTTCCTCGGCCTGCTGCACCTTGAGGTGATCCGCGACCGGATCGAGCGCGAATATGATATCGAGCTGATCACCACGGCGCCGTCGGTGATCTATCACGTCTTCATGAAAGACGGCACGATGGAGCCGCTTCACAACCCCGCCGACATGCCCGACCTGACCTATGTCGATCACATTGAAGAGCCGCGCATCAAGGCGACCATCCTGGTGCCGGATGAATATCTCGGCGATGTGCTGAAACTTTGCCAGGATCGCCGCGGTATTCAGCTTGACCTGACCTATGCGGGCAGCCGCGCGATGGTGGTTTATGACCTGCCGCTCAACGAGGTGGTGTTTGATTTCTATGACCGGCTGAAATCGGTGACCAAGGGTTATGCGTCCTTTGATTACCAGATGGAGGGCTATCGCGAGGACAACCTCGTCAAGATGTCGATCCTGGTCAATGACGAGCCGGTCGATGCCCTGTCGATGATGGTCCACCGTGACCGCGCCGACATGCGCGGCCGCGCGATGGTGGAAAAGCTCAAAGAACTGATCCCGCGCCACATGTTCAAGATTCCGATCCAGGCGGCCATCGGCGGCAAGGTCATCGCCCGCGAGACATTGTCGGCGATGCGCAAAGACGTGACCGCCAAATGCTATGGCGGCGACGCAACCCGCAAGAAGAAGTTGCTGGAAAAGCAGAAGGCCGGGAAAAAGAAAATGCGCCAGTTCGGGAAAGTGGATATCCCGCAGGAGGCGTTTATCTCGGCGTTGAAGATGGATAGTTAAATATCGAAACCAAGTTGAGAAGCTTCTTTTGGTTTCTCTGACGGAAAAATTCCCAGCAACTGCCAAGTTTGTGGTCGCGCTGCGATATTTCCCAAGGCGAAAACTAAACCAGTTTTGACATATTCTTCGCAATACTCAGCTTCGAGATGTTGTAGAACCTCCGCTACCGAATACTTCTTGGACAAATTATAGAACGCTGCAGATGTTTCCCAATCTGCGCACGTTTTTTTGTGAGTACCATCCGCATCTTCATAGGCCATTGTGAATTTAAATGGACAAGGCTCAAGTACGTCAAGCTTCTTGTCGAACATTGACGCCTGGCGTGCCTGAAGCTCAAAGGCAGTCCGAGCTGTTTCTATCTCAGCTTTTGTCCGAACTTTCCAAGTCAGACGTACGTTCTCTGGACGAATTAGCGCTAGCGATGCGCCATTTGCTGCGGCCGACTTTTCCGAAGGGACAATGACCGCCTCAACCAAACTTTGCTTGCTCGCCTTCGACGTAACCTTCCCAACTACTTTAATGCTTTCCTCATGAACTTTGCAGCTTTCTTTTCTGCTGTCGTTCACAGGTGGAGAATATGCGCAAGAAACGATGTTCCAACGAGCAAACGTCTGGTTGCTACTGAGTTGACGAAATCGTATTGGATATAGGCGGCGCCACTGTCCATATTCATCAATTCCAGCGCAGCAAACCGTTTCCGAGTGCTTCTTACTCGGCTGCGGCGAGGCTTTTACGAGGATTGTAACGCGGCAATTGGATATCATTGGATTTGTATATTTCTGGGCGATCAGCAACCAAGTTAAAAATTTCAAATCCAGCATAGGCAGCTTGATCTGCAATATACGACCGATGACAAACTGTGGCGCACCGTTCAAAGCACATCATGCATGTTAATCTACACTTCGCAACCTCAAGTAGATCATCCAGTGCATTCTGCGCTCGATCCGATGCCAAATGTGCCGTGAAAATACGTTCAAATTCTTCGTAGTTTCCTTGTCTAGCAGCGGTCCTGCCCGCTTTCGGGTCCCCTAAATCCCGAAAGTGATTGTAGTCAATGCCTGCGCCACGCAGCTTTTCCGCGAGACCATTTTTCGAAAGTCCCTTTTTTCTGGAAAGCGGTAATTCTCTGACATCGGCCAACACCTCTACGCCCATGGCTTTCATAGTATTTACCAGATCATCAACTGAGGCACCCTCATAGCCAATCGTATAAAGTTTATGCATCTCGTTGCCTCCTTTTTGTCAGTTTATGCCTAAAACGAGTTAATGGTAGATTTCATCTCGCCAGACTTCGGCAAAAACAGTGCTGTTGCGAAATTAGCTCACGGGTTGGAAGCGAAAGCAACATTTGTATATCGCTCTTAAGGACCCCATTACTGCGTAGACGCGTCTAGCCGTGCCGCGTTTACTGAAAGGCCAACCTCAGAAAATCCCGTCACCGCCCTTTTTATCCTCGCTCGCCTTATCCACGGCCACGACCGTGCCAGCGCCCATACCGGCAAGGACGACGGGGGCACAGCCCGAAAGGGCCAGAGTGCCAATGGCAAGGGTCGCAATGACCAAAGGGGGTAGTTTCATATCTGCTCTCCTGACGGTATCAAAATCAAACCCTCGCATTTCTAGCACAGCCGTGATCTGTCTGACACCACCTATGCGGGCGCCACGCCGTTTTTGACATCTGTTCAGAGCGTGGGTTCCACCCACCCTACAATCGGCCTATACCGCAACCAAACAACAACTTTTGGATATGCCGCCATGCCTTGCGCCCTTTGCTCTGCCGATGCCCCCTTGTCTTCTTTTGCCGTCACCGGCGGCCCCGACGGGGCCAGCGTCGAGATTTGCGGCATTTGCGAGGCGCAGATCAACGGCACGCCCGAGCCGGATCACTGGCGCGCGCTGGCCTCGACCATGTGGTCCGAGGACCCCGCGACCCAGGTGATGGCCGCGCGCATGCTGGCGCGCCTCGCCGATCAGGACTGGGCCCGTGATCTGGCCGATCAACTCTGGCTTGACGATGACACCCGTGCCTGGGCCGAGAACCTGCCGCAGGCCAGCAATCACAAGGACAGCAACGGCGTGCCCCTTGCCCAGGGTGACACCGTCGTTCTGATCAAGGATCTGCCGGTCAAGGGCGGCGGCTTTACCGCCAAGCGCGGCACCGCCGTGCACCGCATCTCGCTTGTCGCTGACAACCCCGCGCATATCGAGGGTCGGGTCGAAGGCCAGCGGATCGTGATCCTGACCGAGTTTGTCAAAAAACGCTAGGCGGGTTTTGGCCGTGCGCACCTGATTGGCTCGGGATAAAATGAACGCAAGGCCAATGCATGGTAGGGTATCGCATCTGTCATCCAGAAGGAGAGATGTGATGAAACACCTTACACTTGCCGCCGCCCTGTGCCTGATGTCAGCCCCGGCTTTTGCTTTTCACTGCCCGATGGACATGGGCGAGATTGATGCCGCCCTTGCCGAGGGAACAACCCTGTCCGAGGCACAGCTTTCAGAGGTTCAGAGCCTGAGGGCCGAGGGAGAAACGCTGCATAACAGCGGCGATCATCAGGGGGCCGTCGATACGCTGGCCAAAGCCAAGGCCATTCTGGGCATCAACTGATCCGTCAGGTTACCGTGGCGCGGGCTTCGTCGGTATTTTACCCTCGCGACCCGCGCCCTTGATGATTTCGCGGGCTGACATGGATCAAGGTGCGGTAGGCAAAGTTTTGCAATACCCCTCTGGCGACGCAGGTTTAGTCTTAGGAGAATCCCATGCTCCGGCTTGGTTTGATTTTGCATCTATTCATCGGGTCTACCCTTGCCGGGTCTGCCATCATTGTGGCGCTTGTGATGGGGCAGGACACCATGACCCCGATTCTGATCGCGGCGCTGCTTGGGTTTTTGATCGCCATTCCAGCGACCTGGGTGGTGACGAAAATGATCTACGAAAACCAGTGATCAGCCCAGCCAGGTGCGCACAGCGGCCTCGAACTCGCGCGGCTTTTCGGCATGAAGCCAATGCCCCGCGCCGGGAATCTTGGCGAATTGAGCGGCCGGGAACAGGGCCTTGATCCGAGGGCGGTCGTCGCGTTTGACATAGTCCGACATCGCCCCCGACAGGAACAGTGTCTTGCCCTCGTAAGCCGTTGAAAGGTCGGGAAAGCCAAGGATATGAGGCATGTCCCGCTCCAGCACATCAAGGTTCAAGAGCCAGCGCTTGTTCTTGACGTCAAGCGCCTGAAGAAAGAACGGCACCAGATCGGGGTTATCCACCAGCCCCAGCAATTGCTCGCCCGCGTCAGAGCGTTTGGTCACCACGCTCAGATCCACCGCCTTCATCGCCTTGATATAGTGGATTTGCGTGTGCTCATAGGCCACCGGCGCGATATCGGCCACGATAAGGCGATTCACAAGATCGGGCCGCGTCAGCGCAAGCGCCATTGCCGCCTTGCCGCCCATCGAGTGGCCAAGCACGTCATACGGCCCCTCAAGCTGCTCCAGAACCTCGGCCAGATCCCCGGCCATATCGGTATAGGATTGGGTGTCCTGCCAGGCACTTGCGCCGTGGTTGCGCATGTCCACCGCGACGACGTGGCGGCTGTCGGACAGGCGCTTGGCGATCACACCCCAATTGCGCCCCGACCCATATAGCCCGTGCGCGATAAGCAATCCGGGGGCGTCGGTGCGCGCCCCATGTTCGATCATATTCAACATGGCCCCTGAATATCGCCCCGATCCGCCAAGGACCAGCCCTATTGAGCGGCACGCCCCGAACGGCTAGACTGTTTTCAGGAGACGACCCAAGTGATCGACACCGAGGATTTCAATACCAGGCTTGAGCGGCTGCAAACCGCCCTGCGCGAGCGGATGCGCCTGCGCGGGCGCACGCTTGAGGCGCAATTGCGCCGTGCCGGGCGCCGCCTCCCGAAACGGCAACGCCGCGCCGGTGCGATCGTGCTTGGCGCGCAGGACTGGATGGCCCACCCCAAACTTGCGCGGGCGCTGGATATCTCACAGGTCAACGCCGCTTTCACCGACCTGCACGCCTATCTTGACACCATCGACCCCAAGGAAGACCGCAAGACCGCCATTCTGCGGCTCTTGGGGGGCGTGGTTCTGAACCTTGCCTTGCTGGTGATCCTGCTGGTTCTGGTGATAAAATGGCAAGGCGCCATGTAAGCCCCTGCAGGCGCGTATTTGGCTTGAAAACAGAAGTGTGACGGGGCCATAAGACGTTCAGGCAGCAGCCTTCGATGCGGCTTTCACTCTCCCGACTGCGCCGAAACAGGGGCTTTCTTGGTCCATGCCTCGCCCAGATACGGCATCTGGGCCTTGCCGTCTTCCTGCGGCAACCCATAGCTCAACCCGCGCCCGATCCGGTGGACAAGCGCCGACCAGGCCTGTGCCAATGGCTGCGGCAACTCTTGCTCCAGCACCGCGTCAAACAGCGACAGCCAAACCGGAAAATGCTGGGTCTTGACGTTCCCCGCCGCCATATGGGCCTGCATCGGGTTGCCATCATAACAGCGTTGCAGCAGCAGGGCGTTGCGCCAGAACCGCCCGATCTTTTCTTCATGCGCGGGCCAGTCTTCTATATGTGCGGCAAAGATTGGCCCAAGCGCCGGGTGCGCCCGAACGCGCGCATAAAACTGCGACACGACCCGGTCGATCTGCGCCTCTGTGACGGGGATGCGCGGGGGCATCATCACACCACGACGAACCAGACGACAAGCAGGCTCAGCACAAGATAGACAAGTGTGTTCACCATCCAGCGGATCAGACCCGCCTCGCCTTCCGGGTCAACGCCCAGACGTTCGCAAGCTTTGGTTCCGGGCCATAGAAATGCTTCGGACAGGGTCATTTGGCAGACTCCTTAACAGGTATTCATGATGCGCATTATATACCGCTTTTAATTGCGCATTGTAAATGCTAAATTAACGGCATGCGATTGGATAAGTTCACCGATTACGCCCTGCGCGTCCTTATGACACTAGCGGTACGTGCGCCCGCACGGGTGCCCACCTCAGAGATCGCGGCCTTGCATGGGCTGTCCGAACACCACTTATCGAAGGTCGCGACCCAGCTTGCCAATGAGGGGTTTGCCGCCTCGGAAAGAGGCCGCAAAGGCGGGATTACCCTGGCGCGTCCGGCGGAGCAGATCCGCATCGGCGATGTCGTCCGCGCGATGAAGCGCAATGATCCGGTGGTGGAATGTTTCGGGATAGACAAATCCTGCCTTATCCTGCCCGCCTGTGGGTTGCGCGACCCTTTGGCAGAGGCGCAGGAGGCGTTCTTTGCGACGCTCGACCGCTATACGCTGGCCGATGTGACACGTTCGCGACGTGCCCTTGCCGCATTGCTTGATGCGTGACCGGCATCTGCCGGCGAATACCCTAGGCCAATCATGGCACCCGCATCAAAAAATCCCGCGCGGCATCGGCCACGCGGGGTTTTGTCTCTCAAGCGAAAGACCTCAGAGGTTCGGATAAAGCGGGAAGCGGGCGCACATGGCCGCGACTTCACCCTTAACCTTTGCCTCAACGGCGCCGTTGCCCTCTTCGCCATTGGCGGCCAGACCATCGACCACCTCGATGATCCAATCGGCAATCTGGCGGAACTCGGCCTCGCCAAAGCCGCGGGTCGTACCGGCAGGCGAGCCAAGGCGAATACCGCTGGTCACGGTCGGCTTTTCGGGATCAAACGGCACGCCGTTCTTGTTGCAGGTGATATGCGCGCGGCCCAATGCCTTGTCCACGATATTGCCGGTGACACCCTTGGGGCGCAGATCGACCAGGACAACATGCGTGTCGGTGCCATGCGTGACCGTATCAAGACCACCCTTGATCAACTGATCGGAAAGCGCCTGTGCGTTCTTGATCACCTGCTGGATATAGGTCTTGAACTCGGGGCGCAGCGCCTCGCCAAAGGCCACCGCCTTGGCGGCGATCACATGCATCAAGGGGCCGCCCTGAATGCCCGGAAAGATCGCCGAGTTGAACTTTTTCGCCAGCGCCTCGTCATTGGTCACGATCATGCCACCGCGCGGACCGCGCAGGGTTTTATGCGTGGTGGTGGTCGCCACATGCGCATGCGGGAAGGGGCTGGGATGTTCGCCCGCCGCCACCAGACCGGCAAAATGCGCCATGTCCACGTGCAAATAGGCGCCAACGCTATCGGCAATTTCGCGCATCCTTGCAAAGTCGATCTGGCGTGGGATGGCAGAGCCCCCCGCAATGATCATCTTGGGTTTATGCTCGGTCGCAAGCGCCTGAACCTGATCGTAATCAATCAGGTTATCCTGTTTGCGCACACCGTATTGAATGGCGTTGAACCATTTGCCCGACTGGTTGGGCGCCGCGCCATGCGTCAGGTGACCCCCGGCATCAAGGCTCATGCCGAGGATGGTATCGCCAGGCGTCAACAGCGCCTGAAACACGCCCTGGTTGGCTTGGCTACCCGAGTTGGGCTGAACGTTGGCAAAGTCACAGCCAAACAGCTTGCAGGCCCGCTCAATCGCCAGATTCTCGGCGATATCCACATATTGGCAGCCACCATAATAGCGCCGGCCGGGATAGCCTTCGGCGTATTTATTGGTCATCACGCTGCCCTGTGCTTGCATCACGGCGGCAGAAACAATGTTCTCTGAGGCAATAAGCTCGATCTCGTCGCGCTGACGGCCAAGCTCGGCCGTGATCGACCCGAAAACCTCCGGGTCGCGGGTGGACAGGGATTCGGTGAAAAAGCCTTGGTCTGCAACAGGCTGGTTTCCATCATGGGGCATTTTGACAACTCCGGCAGGGGTGAATTTCATGGATTTCCTATAGGAAACCCGGCGGCTTTGAAAGAATGTAAAGCGACAAAACCCGACGTCAGACCGGCATGTCTGGTCTATGGGGTGAATTTATGTTTCGATCCGCGCCATGACATCGCTCTTTGGAAACAGGACCGCCGCCGCATGACCCGCAAGATCGCCTTTGTCGCCAGCGATGCACCCACCGCACAGACCGCGCTTGACGCGCTTGTCCTGCGCATTGGTCAAACCCCCGAGGCCGAGGCCGATGTGATCGTGGCGCTTGGCGGTGACGGTTTCATGCTGCATACGCTGCACCGCACGCAAAACCTCGACATTCCGGTTTACGGGATGAACCGTGGCACGGTCGGCTTTTTGATGAACGAATATGGCGAAGATGACCTGCTGGACCGGCTTGAGGCCGCCGTGGAAGAGGTGATCAATCCACTGTCGATGCGCGCCGAATCCCGCGACGGCACGATGCACACCGCGCTTGCGATCAACGAGGTTTCGCTTTTGCGCGCCGGGCCGCAGGCCGCCAAGCTGCGCATCAGCATTGACGGGCGAATGCGCATGCAGGAACTGGTTTGCGACGGCGCGCTTGTCGCGACCCCCGCCGGATCGACCGCCTATAACAATAGCGCGCATGGCCCGATCCTGCCGATCGGCTCGGATGTTCTTGCGCTGACGGCGGTGGCGGCGTTCCGCCCGCGCCGCTGGCGCGGGGCGCTGTTGCCCAAGGCCGCCGTGGTGCGCTTTGACGTGATCGAAGCCGACAAACGCCCGGTCATGGCCGACGCCGACAGCCGCTGGGTGGAAGACGTGATCTGGGTCGAGATCAAATCCGAGGCCCGGATTTCGCACCGTCTTTTGTTCGATGCCGGCCACGGCCTTGAAGAGCGCCTGTTGCGCGAACAGTTCACCTGAGGGCGCGGACCTGTTCGTTGGCTGAAACCTTTGGATGGCGGCTTTGAGGCCAACTCTGACATTCGCTTGTTGCACCAAGCCGGTTAACAGCCGCGTAGCGGCCCAGCCATCGTCAGCCCCTCCCTTGGGCTGGCGATTTGGCTAATGCAGGCGCAACAATTGTTCTGGGAATGTATTTTGCCAGCATAAAGCGCTCTGCAATCTACGTCGGCTCACCATCCCAGGGGCTGACGTTGTCCTGACGTGGCCAATATTCGCATTGTCCGCGCTGCCGCCCTTGCCCAAACAGGCATCACCCGAAGGTCCACCGCGACGGGCGCGCCTCACTCAGCAGCCCCCGCAACGCATAAAAGCGCCGCAAGATCGCAAATCACAAGCCCCCTGCCCTGACGCATGACAATACCGGCCTGCTCCCACTCGCGGATCTGGCGGTTGACGCTTTCGCGTGTCAGCCCGACAAGATCGCCAAGATCGGATTGCGAAAACTTCTCGGAGAGGCGCCGCCGCCCATCCGGCATCGGCTCGCCCCATTTTTCCGCCAGATGCAGCAACAACCGCGCCAATCGCGCCTGCCCGTCGGCCAGCACATGCGCGGTATACATCGCCGAGGTCTCTCGCAGGCGACGGCACAGCGTCTCGATCACGCCAAGGGCCGCTTCGGGGTTGTCCCTCAGCAGCGCAGCAATCTGTGCCCGCGTCAACACCAGGCCCTGCACCCGCGTCGCCGCCACCACATCGGCGCTGCGCGGCATGCCATCAAGCGCGGCCAGCTCACCCACCATGTCGCCCGCCCCAAGATGGGTCAGGATCGAGCGGCGGCCATCGATTGAGGTGCGACTGATCTCGACCCGGCCCTTGGTGATCAGCATCATCGTGCTGTCTTTATCGCCAGTGCCATAGATCGTGCGCCCCGAAGCGAATTCGATAGCGCGGCCATGGCGTTCAAGCAGGATGCGAAACCCGGTATCCTCGGTCAGATCGGTCGCCAGCGTCAAAGGCATATTCAAAAAAATCCCGCTTTTCTGATGACTTCTGTGAGGTGCATCACAGCGCAGCGCGCCAGAACCTGCAACAGTTGATTTGCGTCTTATGTATCAGGGTGTCCCAAGCCCTTTTTATCATCCCAATCTTTGCCCAAAGATATTGGGACGCACCGGTTCAATGAGGCCCTGATCGCACTTCCCGACAGGCGCTTCAAATCGGTAAAGCTGTCTGGCCCGGCGTTTGTGAGTACTCCGCGCCAGGCAGCTCACAATTTAGCTAGTGATTGAAGTCGTGTAACAGGCCCTGGGTGGAAACATCCGGGGCCTTTTTTCATCTGTCATGGCGAGGTCTTACTTTGCCAGGCCGATGCCCTGCAATGCAGTCTTGATTTCATCAAGAATGGCCGGATCGTCAATCGTGGCGGGCATCTTGTACTCGGCCCCATCCGCAATCTTGACCATGATCGCGCGCAGGATCTTGCCAGAGCGCGTCTTGGGCAAACGGTCCACAACCACCGCAAGCTTGAACGCCGCCACCGGCCCGATCTGATCGCGCACACGCGCGACGATTTCCTTGACCACCTCGGCCTCGGGGCGATTGACGCCCTTGTTGAGACAAAGAAATCCGACCGGTGCCTGCCCCTTGAGGGTGTCGCTTACGCCAATCACGGCGCATTCGGCGACATCGGGGTGAGAGGCAAGCACCTCTTCCATGGCGCCGGTTGACAAGCGATGACCGGCCACGTTGATCACATCATCGGTGCGTGCCATGATCCACAGATAGCCATCCTCGTCCTTCATGCCCGCATCGCCGGTCTCGTAATAGCCGGGAAAGGTGTTGAGATAGGATTTGCGGAACCGATCCTCGGCGTTCCACAGGGTGGGAAGGGTGCCCGGCGGCAACGGAAGCTTGACCGCGATCGCGCCCAATTCGCCCGCAGGCAATTCGTGCCCGCCGTCATCCAGGATGTGAATATCGTACCCCGGCATCGGAACGGTGGGAGAGCCGATTTTGACCGGCAAGGCTTCGATCCCGACCGGGTTACCGGCAATGGTATAGCCGGTTTCGGTTTGCCACCAGTGGTCATAGACCGGTTTGCCGGTCAGCGCCTGCGTCCATTCGATGGTATCGGGATCGGCCCGCTCACCGGCAAGGTAGATGGCATTCAGCCCGCTGAGGTCGTATTTCCTGAGGTACTCGCCCTTGGGGTCTTCGCGCTTGACCGCGCGAAAGGCGGTGGGGGCGGTGAAGAAGCTCTTGACCTTATGTTCTTGGATCACCCGCCAGAAGGTGCCCGCATCCGGCGTGCCGATCGGCTTACCCTCGAACACGATGGTGGTGTTGCCGCTGATCAGCGGGCCATAGCAGATATAGGAATGCCCCACGACCCAGCCCACATCGGACGCCGCCCAGAACACATCGCCGGGGTCGACGTTATAGATGTTTTTCATGGTCCAGTTCAGCGCAACAAGATGCCCTGCCGTCGGGCGCACCACGCCCTTGGGCGCGCCGGTGGTGCCCGACGTATAGAGGATATAGGCCGGATGATCGCCTGACACCGGCACGCATTCGGCAGGCTCGACACCCGCCTGAAACCCGTGCCAGTCAAAATCGCGATCCGGGATAAGCGCCGCGACTTCCTGTTCCCGCTGGAAGATCACGGTAAACTCGGGCTTGTGTGTGGCCTGTTCAATCGCGCTGTCCAGAAGTGGCTTGTAATGCACCACGCGCCCTGGCTCCAACCCGCAAGAGGCGGCGATAATCGCCTTGGGCGTGGCATCGTCGATCCGCACCGCCAGTTCATGCGCGGCAAAGCCGCCAAACACAACCGAATGAATCGCCCCGAGACGGGCGCAGGCCAGCATCGCCTCAAGCGCCTCGGGCACCATCGGCATATAGATGATGACGCGGTCACCCTTTTCAACGCCCTTGGCACGCAGCGCGCCGGCAAGGCTGGCAACGCGGGTTTGCAATTCGGCGTAGCTTATCTTGTGCTTGGTGTCGGTGATCGGGCTGTCATAGATGATCGCGGTGCGCGCGCCATTGCCGGCCTCGACATGGCGGTCGACGGCGTTGTAACAGGTGTTGACCTGTGCATCCTTGAACCACTCGTACAAAGGGGCGTTGTCGTCGAAGAGCGCCTTGCTGGGCTTTTCGACCCAGTCAATCGCCTCAGCCGCCTTCATCCAGAACGCGTCAGGGTCTTGCTTCCAGCCGTCGTAAAGCTCTTTGTATCCCATGGTATCCTCCTCCGATCCGATGAATATGTGTTACGGACCGCTTGCCCTTGCGGCAAGCATCTTGCGCAAGAGCGTGGCAGATTACCGCATAGAATTTGCAGAAATACGCGAAAAAGGTCTGCAAATTTTTGCAAACCCTTCCCTTCTATGCGGATCAAGGGCTGCCTCGACATTATTTGCAAATCTGCAAATAAATATCGTGCAAACCCGACAGATCGCTACCCGTAATGCGCCACCGGCGTGCCCGCAATGGCGGCCATGTTCAAAAGCCCCCGCGCGGTAATGGATGGGTTGACGATATGCACCCGGTTGCCCATGCCCATCAGGATCGGCCCGACCTCTAGCCCGGCCGCCTTCATCTTGAGGATATTGCGCACCCCGGAGGCCGAATCCGAGTTCGAGAAAATCAACACGTTTGCCGCGCCCTGCATCCGGTTACCCGGCAAGAGCCGCTCGCGCAGCTCGGCATCGAGGGCCGCATCGGCATTCATCTCCCCCTCATATATGAAGTCGCGCGGCGCGCGATCCAGCAATTCAATCGCGGCCCGCAGACGCTTGCCGGAATCGCTCTCCTGATTGCCGAATTGCGATTGCGAACAGAACGCGATTTTCGGCTCGATCCCGAAGCGGCGCACATGGCGGGCCGCGCCAATCGCGGTCTCGGCCAGGTTTTCCGGTGTCGGGAAAACCCTGACATGGGTGTCGGCGATGAACAACGGCCCATCCCGAAGGATCATCATCGAAAGCGCGCCATGCGGGGTATAGTCATCATTGCCAAGCACCTGGTTCACATAATTCAGATGCCAGTGGTATTCACCAAAGGTGCCGCAAATCATGCTATCAGCCTCGCCGCGATGCACCATGACCGCGCCGATGGCGGTGGTGTTGGTGCGCATGATCGCCTTGGCCAGATCGGGGGTGACCCCGCGCCGCTTCATGATCTCGTAATAGCTTTGCCAATAGTCCCGATAGCGCGGGTCGTCTTCGGGGTTCACCACATTGAAATCGCGTCCGGGGCGGATATCAAGGCCCATCCGCTCGCAGCGCTGGTCAATCACCGAGGGGCGGCCGATCAGAATGGGGTGTTCTGTGGTCTCTTCCAGAATCGCCTGTGCGGCGCGCAACACGCGCTCGTCCTCACCCTCGGTAAAGACGATCTTGCGCGATGCGGTCGCGGCGGCCTCGAACACCGGGCGCATGAGCAAGGCGGATTTGAACACGCTCGCGTCAAGCCTTTCCTTGTAGGTCTTGAGATCGGCAATCGGCTTGGTCGCAACACCGCTTTCCATCGCCGCGCGCGCCACCGCAGTGGACACGATGCCCGACAGGCGCGGATCAAACGGTTTCGGGATCAGGTAATCGACGCCAAAGGTCATCTGCTCGCCCTGATAGGCGGCGGCGGCCTCGGCGCTTGTGCTGGCGCGGGCCAGATCGGCGATCCCCTGCACACAGGCAACCTGCATTGCGTCGTTGATCTCGGTGGCCCCCGCATCAAGCGCGCCGCGAAAGATGAACGGAAAACACAGCACGTTGTTGACCTGATTTGGAAAATCGCTGCGCCCGGTGGCGATGATCGCATCCGGCACCGCCTCGCGGGCAAGATCGGGCATGATCTCGGGGTTGGGATTGGCCAGAGCAAACACGATCGGATGCGCTGACATTTTCTTGACCATCTCGGGTTTGAGGATATCAGGCCCGGACAACCCAAGGAACAAATCCGCCCCGTCGATCACCTGGTCGAGGGTGCGCAGCGTGCTATCCTGGGCAAACGCGGCCTTCTCGGGGTTCATTTCAACCTCTCGCCCCTTGTAGACCAGACCGTGAATATCACAGAGCCAGACATTTTCGCGCTTCACCCCCAGCTTGAGCAGCATGTTGAGACAGGCAATGCCCGCCGCCCCGCCGCCGGTCGAGACCACCTTGATCTCTTCAAATTTCTTCTTTGCCACGACAAGCGCGTTGGTTGCGGCGGCGCCGACGACGATGGCGGTGCCGTGCTGATCGTCGTGAAACACCGGGATGTTCATCCGCTCGCGGCAAATTCGTTCAACGATAAAACAATCGGGCGCCTTGATGTCTTCGAGATTGATCGCGCCAAAGGTCGGCTCCAGCGCGCAGACGATCTCGGCAAGTTTTTCGGGGTCGTTTTCGTTCAGCTCGATATCGAAACAGTCGATATTGGCGAATTTCTTGAACAGGACCGCCTTGCCCTCCATCACCGGCTTTGACGCCAGGGCGCCAATGTTTCCAAGGCCCAGAACGGCTGTTCCATTGGTGACCACCCCGACAAGATTGCCGCGCGTGGTATAGCGGGCTGCGGTGGCCGGATCGGCCTTTATCTCAAGACAGGCCTCGGCCACGCCGGGGGAATAGGCCCGTGCCAGATCGCGACCGTTGGCCATCGGCTTGGTCGCATGGATCTCTAGCTTGCCCGGTTTGGGGAATTCGTGGTAATCCAGCGCCGCCTGACGCGAAGTATCCTTGTGGCTGTCGGTCATGATATCCCCTCGCTTCAACAAAGTAGTTTAACATTAAACTACCCATCGACACGCTCAATATCACGGCACGCCGATTTTTCAAGTCACAGCTTGCACCCACAACCGCCCGCGCGCAATGGCCTTCACCGTCGCGTAGCATTGCCACGTCAACGTTGCCCTTGGCGCCGATTTCTGGAATGACAGATCAAACCCAATGGCCGCACAGCCCCAAAGGACAGCCCATGACCCAGCATCTGACCATCGTCGATCACCCCCTCGTGCAACACAAGCTGACACTGATGCGGGAAAAAGAGACCTCGACGGCGGTCTTTCGACAGCTTCTGCGCGAGATAAGCCAGCTTTTGGCCTATGAGGTCACCCGTGAGCTTCCGATGACACCGCGTGAGATCGAAACCCCGCTTCAGAAAATGGATGCCCCGGTGCTTGCCGGGCGCAAGCTTGCTCTGATTTCGATCCTGCGCGCGGGCAACGGATTGCTTGACGGCATGCTTGAACTTATTCCGTCGGCGCGGGTCGGCTTTGTCGGGCTGTATCGGGATGAAGAGACCCTTCAACCGGTCAAATACTACTTCAAAGTTCCAGAGAATTTAGCCGAACGCCTTGTGATCGTGGTCGATCCGATGCTTGCCACCGGCAATTCCTCTGCCGCAGCGGTACAGATGCTCAAAGACGCTGGCGCCACGAACATTCGGTTCCTGTGTCTTCTCGCCGCCCCCGAAGGCGTTGCCCGCATGAAAGAGGCGCACCCTGATGTCCCGGTCGTGACCGCCTCTTTAGATGAACGCCTGAACGAAAAGGGCTATATCCTGCCGGGACTAGGGGATGCGGGTGATCGAATGTTTGGCACAAGATAAGCTATAAACTGTTTACTAAACGGCGCGAATAAGGCAATCTGCCCTCAACTGTATCCGGGGGGCAAAATGAACCTGTCGAGACTTTCCTTGATCGCCATCGCCGCCGCCCTGCTTGGGGTGGTTCAAGGCAATGCACAAACGCTGCGCGACGCGCCGACACCTGCCGAATTCCCGGCCAGCTCTTATCAAGGCCGACAATATGTGGATAGCAAGGGCTGTGTCTTCATTCGGGCCGGGGTTGGCGCGAATGTGACATGGGTGCCGCGCATCACGCGGGATCGCAAGGCGCTTTGCGGCTTTCAGCCAAGCATTGCCAAGGCCGCGCCGCCTGCGGTGCCGGCCGCCAAACCGGCCCCGGCAAAGGTCGCGGCCACCGCGCCCGCCCCGGCCAGGCCTGCACAGGTCGTGGCCAAGCCCACCCCCAAAGCCACGCCGCCACGGGTCGTGAAACGCACCGCCGTTGCGGCCCCCACGCCCGCGCCAAAGGCCCTGCGCCGCACGGTCAAACCCGCGCCCGCGCCAACGGTTGCGCCGGTCCCGGCCCGCAAAGCCCCCGCCCCCAAGGCCACACCACGCAAAGCACGCGCCAAAATCATCGCGCCGCCCGATCCTTCGCGCACCGCCTGTGCCGGGACGACCGGGGTTTCGGCGGCCTATATGGTGCAGCACAAAGGCTCGCCTGTGCGCTGTGGCCCGCAAGCCACCCCGCATGTGACCTATGTCAATCGCACGGCAACGCCCGCAGTTCAGCCCAGGATCGTTCACCGGACCAGCGCCGCGCGCACCACAGGCCAGGCCGGGCGGGCGACCCGCGTCGCCCCCGCCCGCATCTATGCGCGCCAGAAAAGCAGTGCCGAGGGCACCTTTGTGCCCGAGGGGTACAAACCGGTGTGGGAAGATGATCGCCTGAACCTCAAGCGCGCCCATCAGACCTATGCCGGCATGGACCAGATGCAGGTGATGTGGACCAATACAGTGCCGCGCCGCCTGATTGATCGCCGTTCGGGGCGGGACGTGATCCACAATTACCCCGGCCTCCAGCCGCCATACACCAGTTTTGAGCAACAGCGCGCCGCCGGTGTGACCGTCTCGACCCAAGGCCGTGTTGTGCCCGATCCGGTCACGGTGCGCCAGGCCGCAGCAGTCAAACCAGCGGCGAAAACGGCCCCGCGCGCGACCGTCTCGACCCGCTCGGCCCCGAAACAAGGCGCCCGCGCGGCAAGCCACCGTTATGCACAGGCCGGAATTTTCGCCGACGCGGCCCAAGGCAAGGCAGCCGCGCAAAAGATCGCGCGCTCCGGGCTTCCGGCGCGGCGCGGCACGCTCAATCGCAATGGCAGGGCTCTGACGCTGGTGCTGGCCGGGCCGTTCAAGACCCAGGCACAGCTTGACGCTGGTGTCAGGAAACTTGGCGGCATGGGCTTTGGCAACGTTGTGCTGCGCAAGTAAGCGAACGGGGTGGCGGGTCCAGGGCATGTTGCGTTCATTCGAATTCACGCAACACGCTCTGACTTATTGATTTCGCATGTTCGGGAAGCTCAAAATCGGTTCCCACTTTTGAGCAACATGCGCTAGTCCCGCCGCCCGATCAGCCGGGCCATATCGAGCATCCGGCACGAAAACCCCCATTCATTGTCATACCAGCCAAACACCCGCAGCAACCCGCCCACCGAAACCGAGGTTTGCGGCCCGCTCAGGATGATCGATTCCGGTCGCCCGCGCAGGTCGGACGAGACCAGCGGCTGTTCGGTCCAGCCAAGATAGCCATGGGCCTCGGCCGCCTCTTTCAGGCAGGTGTTCACCATCTCCTCACTCACCTCGGCGTGGGTTTGCACTGTCAGGTCGATGCAGGACACGCTGGCGGTCGGCACACGGATCGCGCGCGCCTCGATCCGGCCCTTCATCGCGGGCAGAACAAGATCGGTCTGGTGCTGCGCACTGGTGGTGGTGGGCACCATCGAGAGGGCGGCGGCGCGGCTCCGCTCAGGGGCGGCGCGCGGCTTGTCCACGGTCGGCTGGCTGCCGGTATAGCAATGCACGGTAGTCATATGGCCGCTCACGACGCCAAAACTCTGATCCAGAATCTTGAGCAGCGGCGCAAGCGCGTTGGTGGTGCAGGATGCGTTCGAAATGATCCGGTGATCGCCAAGCGCCGCCTCGTTGGCGCCCATCACCAGTGTGATATCGGCCTCGGCCGAAGGCCCGGATACCAGCACCGCCCCGGCCCCTGCGGCAAGGCCGCGTTCGGCAATCGCCCGCCGCCCGCCCATGCCGGTGCATTCCAGCACAAGATCGACACCGCCCAAGTCAAGCGAACGCAGATCGGATTCACTGTGAAACGGGATATTGCGGCCATCCACAATCAATGCCTGTTCCGCGGTGCCGACCTGCCCCGGCCAGGGGCCAAACACGCTATCATACTGAAACAGATAGGCACAGGTTGCCAGCGGCTCGATCTCGTTGATCAATACAAGCTCGATATCCGCCGCGTCCCGCAACAGGATGCGCAACAGCGTGCGCCCGATCCGGCCAAAACCGTTGATCGCAATGCGAATGGGTCTACGTGACATGGGGGCCTCCGACGTGACAGGTCAATAAAGCTGACATTGTGACGTGGCGCGCCGATTGACCAGTGCTGAAACACAATTTGATCAAAAAGAGACCGCTCAGAGCCGTGTTTTGCTTGGGGGCCGGTCAAAGATCTCAGACCGAGGCGAGGACCGCATCGTTGGGCGCAAAGACCGCCCCCCCCTCAAGCGCCATCGTCAGGCGCCGTGCCTCGTTCAGCGGCAGCACGCTATAGGGTGGCCCTTCCTCCTGTCCCAGAGCATAATCCAGCAAGTCCCGCGAGGACGGGCACAGGAACATAAGGCCATGTTCCGCGAACACCACTTGATCCTCGTCGAAATGCAAAACAGTCACCTCGGCATCCGGGGCGGGCGGCACACGTGACACGCCATTGCCCCCCTCCAGCGCCGCAGCAGGCAAGAGGGCAAATGGATCGCCCCAGATCGTCTCGGCCATATCGCTTTCAAGCATGACCGCCTGATGCGGCATGATGGTCAGCGCACCACGGTTACCCAAGGCCCCCGAGGCCAGTTCAATCGGCCAAAACCGTTGCGGGCAGGCGTGGCTGCCGGTCCAGAGCGGCTTGCGGCTGACGTTGCTGAGCGGTTGAAGCCCGTTGTCAAAGGTCAAAACGTGATCGCCTTCGGTCAGCGCCTCGACCGTGCGCCAGCCATTGGCCGTGGCGACCCGCGTGCCAGATACCAGGCCGGTCATTACACCATCAGGGTCTTGCGCCCTCCCAGTCGGCGCTGTTCCCCAGATCGGTTTTCCCGTTTTTGAGCCAATCCAACTCAGCATCATCCGTCCCATGTTGATTTCAACAGCGCCTTGGCAGAAGGCAGGTTCATCCTTGCGTCAATCTACTAACTTTCCATTATCATGACCCGGTTTAGTCCGAAAAAAGGCAGGATCATGGCATCGTTGCCCATAAGGCGACAGCGCGATGACACATTTGAAATTGGTTAACGAAACCCGGGTAATCTCACGGAAAGGTGCTAAAACGCATAACCGAACTGGTTGATATCCTCGGCCGAGAGCCGCGCCAGACAGGCGGCGTCAGAATCGCTGTAATAGCTGCGGTAATCGGTGATGTCGCGCGCCGACCGATTGACCCGTGGCAGGTCAAGTGTAAAGCCAAAATGGTCCCAAAGCGGGGCGGCATCCTCCTCAAAATGCTCAAGCCGGATATAGCAGGTGCAATAATGCGCCCCGTCCGAGGCCGTCATGTAAGACCGCGCCGGGCTGGCCGACCACGCCTTTTGCGTCAATGGCGCGTTCAGGAAATCGCTGAACTCAACCTTCTGGGCAAGGCGCACCGCAGGATGGTCGAACGATTGCCCGCGCAGCCAGTGATAATAGCTGACCATGCGATCCCACGGGTTGCGCACAAGGGTAAAGGTAAACGCCTCGCGGATCATGCTTAACGGCACAAGCCCGTCGATATCCGCCAGTGTCGCATGTTTCCACAATCGCCCTGTCGCAGCTGCGCCCCTGAGCCGACCGGCGCGGCGTTTCGCCTTGGGGGTGTCGCCGATCAGGATATCATCGGCCATCGCCCGCCCCTCAAGCGCAAGCGCCATAGAGGTGCCGCCGGTCTTGGGGATGTGCACAAAGATGAAACCGCGCCCGGATGAGATGATCATGCCCCTACCCTACCCGCTTGCCGCGCGGCTGAAAGCCCCCATATAACGCAGAGGTAAATCGAGGGTGAAACCATGATGGGATATCTGCGTACTGCGGTGTTGATGGCGGCGATGACCGCGCTTTTTCTTGGGATCGGCGCACTGTTGGGCGGCACCGGCGGCGCGATGGTCGCGCTTGTGATCGCGCTTGCGATGAATGCCTATACCTGGTGGAATTCGGACCGCGCGGTGTTGCGCATGCACGATGCCCGCGCGGCAAGTGGTCCACAAGGCAAAGCGCTTGAACGGTTGGTGCATGACATGGCCGATCGCGCAGGCATGCCACGCCCAAAGGTCTATATCCTGCAAAATGATCAGCCCAACGCCTTTGCCACAGGGCGCAACCCTGAAAACGCCGCCGTGGCCGCCACCACCGGCCTTTTGACCCGGCTGAGCGAGCCCGAGATTGCCGCCGTCATGGCCCATGAGCTTGCCCATATCCGCAACCATGACACCACCATCATGACCATCACCGCCACCTTTGCCGGGGCAATTTCAATGCTGGCGAATTTCGCGCTGTTTTTTGGCAATAACCGCAATAATCCAGTCGGCATCATCGGCACACTGGCGCTCATGATACTGGCCCCGCTGGCGGCCGGCCTTGTGCAGATGGCGATCAGCCGCAGCCGCGAATACGAGGCCGACCGCATCGGCGCCGAGATCTGCGGCAATCCGCTCTGGCTGGCCTCGGCGCTTGAACGCATCTCCGGGCTGGCGGCACGCATTGATAACGAGAGCGCCGAGCGCAACCCCGCCACAGCGCATATGTTCATCGTCAACCCGCTGCATGCCCATGCCCGCGACCGGCTGTTTTCAACCCACCCGGATCCCGCCAACCGTATCCGTGCCCTGCGCGAGATGGCCGGGGCACAGGGGCAAAGTGGCGCGACCGGCCCTTGGGGATAACATATGGCGCAAACCCGCACGCCATTGCATACCAACCCAGATTTCACGTAAACAAGGCGCGATCTCAAACCAAAAGGCGCGCCGATGCCCGATGCACATCCCTTCATGTCCTCCTTTCACAACGTCGAAGAGGGCTGGATTGATTTCAACGGTCACATGAACATGGGCTATTACACGGTGCTGTTCGATCGCTGCGCGGATGAGGCCTTTGCCGAAATGGGCTTTGGCCCGGATTATGTCAAGACGCGCGGCCACAGCACCTTTTCCGCCGAATTTCACATCCGCTACCTGCGCGAGATCAAGCTTGGGGACCGGGTGCAAAGCACGTTTCGCCTGCTTGGTCACGACGATAAACGCTTTCACAGCTTTCAGGAGCTTTACCATCAGGACGGCTGGCTTGCCGCCACCGGCGAAGGCATGACCCTGCATGTCGACCTCGCGGGCCCGCGCGTCGCACCGATGCCCGACGATATCCTGACCCGCGTGCGCGCCATGGCCGGGACCCACGCAACCTTGCCGGTGCCAGAGGGCGTGGGCCACAAAATCGGCATCCGCCGCAAAGCGTAGGGTGGGTGAAACCCACGCGCTCTCCCCTTCACGCTCCAAACACGCAAAGGTTAATGCGGCCCATGCCCCAAGCCCTCTCGACGCGGGGCGCGCGCATGCGCTAGGCTCTGAGTGCGACACCATGATCCTTGCAAGGCGGGGCCGGCCGAAATGATCCAACTGCTTCTCCGCCGTCTGGCGCTTGGCTTTGTCACCGTCTGGCTTGTCTCGGTGATCATCTTTCTCGGGGTCGAGGCGCTTCCCGGTGATGCCTGCACCGCCGTTCTTGAACGCGACGCCCATGGTGAGGCTCTGGCGAAATGCCGGGTCGATATGGGCCTCAATGCCCCCGCCCTGGCGCGCTATGTCGATTGGGCCGGTGCCGCCCTTACGGGCGACTTCGGGGTCTCGGCCAATGGTCAGGACAGCATCAGCCAGATCGTCGGTTACCGCGTGCGCAATTCGTTGTTGCTGGCCGCAGGCGCGCTAAGTGTCGGAATTCCATTATCTATTCTGCTGGGCGTCGTGGCCGGACTTTGGCGCGACACCTGGGTTGATCTGCTGTTTTCCGCCGGCGCAATCTTTGCCATGACCATCCCCGAATTCGTTGCAGCGACCATCCTGATCCTGATCTTTGCGATCTGGCTTGGCTGGGTGCCCGCCATTGTCTTGACCCCCGCCGACGCGCCCCCCTTGGATTTCTTCCCTGAATTCGTGCTGGCGGCGGTGGTTCTGACCATGATCATGATCGCCCATATCATGCGCATGGTGCGCTCTTCGGTGATTGAGGTGATGGCCAGCGATTACATCCAGATGGCAACCCTCAAAGGCGTGCCCTACTGGCAGATCGTGTTTCGCCACGCCCTGCCCAACGCCCTCTTGCCTGCCATCAACGTGATCGCGCTTACCGTGGCCTGGCTATTGGGCGGCGTCGTGGTGGTTGAGGTCGTGTTCAATTACCCGGGCCTTGGGCGGCTGTTGATTGATGCGATTTCTGATCGTGACCTGCCGGTGGTGCAGGCGATCACGATGATCGTCGCCGCCACCTATGTGGGCGTCAACCTTGTCGCAGATATCCTTGGCCTTGTGCTTAACCCGCGCCTGCGCAGCCATCACATGAGCCGCGGATGAGCGCGCCCGCAGCCCCCCCGATGCGGCGCTCGCGTCTTTGGGACACGCTGCGCGATATGGCGGCACGGCCCTCGGGGGCCATTGGGCTGATGCTTGTGGTGTTGCACCTGGTGATGGCCCTGATCAGCCCCTGGATCGCGCCCTATGATTACAGGGAAATGAACTCTGCGGTGATCCTTGGCGGCCCCACGGCAGAGCATCTTTTGGGCACCGATCACCTTGGCCGCGATGTCTTTTCCCGTGTTCTTCTGGGCGGGCGCGAGGCGCTTGTGGTCACCGGTATCGCCACCCCGATTGCCATGCTCTGGGGCGGCATGCTCGGGGTTCTGCTTGGCCTGCGCGGCGGTTGGGTCGACGAGGCCCTGATGCGCCTGGTCGATGCCTTTCTGGCGCTGCCCGGTATCCTGCCGCTCCTGGTGCTGATCACCGTCTTTGGCAGCGGTAACGAGGTGCTCACGCCAACGCTCGCCTTCTTCTTTGGCATTCCCGTGATCCGCGTGGCCCGTGCCGCCGCCCATGAGGTGGTCGCGCGCGATTTCATCTCGGCAGCCCGCGCGCGCGGTCACAGCCCGCTGAGTATCGTGCGCCGCGAGATTTTGCCAAATGTCACCGATACGCTTTTGGTCGAGGGCGCGATGCGCTGGTCCTGGATGCTGCTTGGCTTTTCCGCGCTGTCCTTTCTTGGCTTTGGCGTGGCGCCGCCCATGCCCGATTGGGGGCTGATGATCTCGGATGCGCGGGTCTATATGTCGCTTGCGCCCTGGGGTGTTCTGGGGCCGGTGATTGCCCTGTCCTCGCTTATCATCGGGATCAACCTGAGCGCCGATGCCCTGGCCAAGACACTTGGCCTTGATCAGGGCCGAAAGGCGGTGGTCTAGGATGGCCAACCCGCCGTTGATTGATATCCAGGGCCTCAGTATCGGATTTCTCGGTCGCTCTGGCGCGATGCTGCCGGTGTTGCATGGCATCGACCTTCGGGTGTGTCGCGGCGAAAGCATCGGCATCGTCGGCGAAAGCGGCTCTGGCAAGAGCACACTGGCGCTTGCGGCGATGGGATATCTCAAACATGGACTAAAAAAAATATCGGGCGAAGTGATCTATAACGGCGCCGATATGTTCGCGCGCAGCACTGGCGAGCTTGCCAGGATACGCGGCGGGCAGCTTGGCCTGATCCCGCAGAACTCGGGACAGGCGCTGACCCCGACCCTGCGCATCGGCCGCCAGTTGCACGAGGCGCTCCGCCTGCATTGCGCCCTGCCCGACGGGGCCCATGAGGCCCGCGCCATCGACCTTTTGACCCAGGTGCGCCTGCCCGATCCGGCGGTGATCCTGCGCCGTTATCCGCATGAATTGTCAGGCGGCCAACAACAACGCGTGGCCATCGCCATGGCCCTGGCGGGTGAGCCTGACGCGCTTTTGCTGGACGAGCCGACCACCGGCCTTGATGTGACCACACAGGCGCATATCCTTGAGTTGCTGCGCGATTTGGCCCGTACGCGCAACATGGCGATGGTTTACGTAAGCCACGATCTGGGCGTCATCGCACGGGTGTGCGACCGGGTTCAGGTGCTTTATGCCGGCGAAACCGTGCTTGAGGGGCCGGTGCAGGCGGTGCTGAAAACTCCGGCGCATCCTTATGCGCGGGGCCTTCTGGCCTCGATCCCGCGGCTTGGCGACCGCAGCCTGCCGCGCGCTCTGGAGGGGCGCCCGCCCGCGCCCGGCAGTGACAGAACCGGCTGTGCCTTTGCGCCGCGCTGCGCGCTTGCCACGGATCAGTGCCGGACCATACGCCCCCCGATGGTGACCGGCGAGGCCGGGCAGGAGACCCGCTGTTTTTACCCCGAGCAAACCACACGCATAGACATGACCGGGAGCGGCGCACCGTTAAGCTGCTGCATGGCCGATAACCCGTCGGCCCTGTCCCTCAACCGGGTCGCGATCCGCTATGACCGCCCCGGCGCCCTGGCACGGTTCATGCCCGCGCGCCCCCGGCCCCCGGCCACGGTGGATGACATCACCCTGACCATCACCCAGGGCGAAACCCTGGGTTTGGTCGGGGAATCCGGCAGCGGCAAGTCGACCATCCTCAAGACCATCGCGGGCCTCTTGCCCCCGGCCGAAGGCACGATCACCCTTGGCGATGGCACCGCCCTCACCCCGCGCGTCGAACAGCGCCGCCCGGAGCAGCTTCGCCGCATTCAGATGGTGTTCCAGAACCCCGACGAAAGCCTCAACCCGCGCCAGACCGTGGCCGATATCCTCGGTCAGCCGCTGCGGCTCTACTTTGGCCTCAAGGGGGCCGAGCGGCACCAACGCGCCGCCGCGCTTCTGGAAACCGTCCGCCTTGGCGCGCATTACCTTGATCGCCGCCCCGGACAGCTCTCCGGCGGCGAAAAACAGCGCGTCGCTATCGCCCGTGCCTTTGCCGCCACCCCCGACATCGTGCTCTGCGATGAAATCACCTCAGCGCTTGATGTCTCGGTTCAGGCGGCGGTGCTTGAGCTTCTCAATGACCTCAAGGCGCGCCATCAGACGACGTTCATCTTTGTCAGCCACGACCTGACCGTCGTGCGCGCCCTGTCGGATCGCGTGGCGGTGCTCTATCAGGGGCGCCTGTGCGAAATCGGTGCTTCGGCGGCGGTCTACGCCGCGCCATCGCATCCCTATACCGAGGTGCTGCTCAATGCGGTGCTTGAACCCGATCCCGATCATGCCCCGAGATTGCTGGCTGAAGACGCCACGGACCTTTCACCGCCCGCGCGTGGCTGTCCGTTTCAGCGGCGCTGCCCCGTCAAATGCGGCAGCATCTGCGACACCGACATACCGCCCTGGCAAAAGGCTGCGGACGGCCACGCCATCCGCTGTCACATCCCGCTCAAAGATCTGGCCAAAACCGGCCCCACATGACATGGCCCATAGGCTTCTTCTTGGTAAAAATACTCAAAATCCGACAGCAGCCAACTCAAAGACACCGCACACGGAAAAAGGGCCCCGCCATCGCTGGCAGGGCCCTTTCACTGTGTCAGACCACCGTTATTATTCGTCGCGGCTTTCTGGCGTTTCCACCAGGTTGTCGAACTCGTCACCGCCAACGACATCATCTTCCGCCACCGGCGCGGCAAGTGCGGCCGCAGCGGCGGCTTCTTCCTGACGGGCCTCGATCACGACGCTGTCGCGTGCGGTGGCGATGCGGCGCATCTCCTGGGTGGCGCCACCGGTGCCCGCCGGGATTAGGCGACCAACAATGACGTTCTCCTTGAGACCGACCAGTTTGTCACGCTTGCCCTGAACCGAGGCTTCGGTCAGCACACGGGTGGTTTCCTGGAATGACGCCGCAGAGATGAAGCTGCGGGTTTGCAGGCTGGCCTTGGTGATCCCGAGAAGGATCGGCTCGCCCTGTGCCGGGCGCCCGCCCTTCGAGATCGCCTTGTCGTTGGCTTCGTCAAACTCGGCCTTGTCGACATGCTCGCCCTTCAGGAGCGTAGTATCGCCGCTGTCCTGGATTTCCCATTTCTGCAACATCTGGCGCACGATGACTTCGATGTGCTTGTCGTTGATCTTCACGCCTTGCAGACGATAGACCTCTTGCACCTCGTCGATCATATAGTTCGCCAGCGCCTCGACACCCATGATCCCGAGGATGTCATGCGGCGCGGGGTTGCCGTCCATGATGTAATCACCCTTCTGGACAAAATCACCTTCCTGAACCGGAATGTGCTTGCCCTTGGGCACCATGTATTCCACCGGCTCCATGGTCTCGTCCGCAGGTTCGATGGTGATGCGACGTTTGTTCTTATAGTCGCGACCATAGCGGACATAGCCGTCGATTTCCGCGATAATGGCGTGATCCTTGGGGCGACGTGCCTCAAAAAGTTCGGCCACACGCGGCAGACCACCGGTGATGTCCTTGGTTTTGCCACCTTCACGCGGGATTCGCGCGATCACGTCACCGGCATGCACCTCCTGGCCTTCTTCGACCGCGAGAATGGCATCGACCGACATCGGGTAGGTCACTGGGTTACCCGCATCGTTGCGCATCGGCTCGCCATCGGCACCGATGATGAACACCTCGGGCTTGAGCTCGTTGCCCTTGGGGGCCGCGCGCCAGTCGGTCACGATCTTCTGGGTCATGCCGGTCGCATCATCGGTCACATCACGCACGGCGACGCCGCTGACGAGATCGACAAACTTCGCGGTCCCGGATTTCTCGGCCAGAATCGGCAGGGTGTAGGGGTCCCATTCGAACAGTTTCTGACCACGGACAACCTTGCCGCCCTCTTCGACGAACAGGCGCGTCCCGTAGCCAACCTTGTGGCTGGCCAGTTCAACACCCTTCTCGCCGATGATCCGCAACTTCATGTTCCGGCCCATCACGAGGGTTTCACCGTTCGAGTTGACCAGTGTCTGAGGTTGATCATAGGTGATCGTACCCTCCTGGCTGGCTTCCAGGAACGACTGTTGGCCGCCCTGGGCAACGCCGCCGATGTGGAAGGTCCGCATCGTAAGCTGTGTGCCCGGCTCACCAATCGACTGGGCCGCAATGATGCCCACGGCCTCGCCGATATTGACCATCGTACCGCGTGCCAGGTCGCGACCATAGCACATGGCGCAAACGCCATCCTCGGCTTCGCAGGTCAGCGGCGAGCGCAGACGCACGGTTTGCACCGCAGCCTCTTCAAGCGTGTCGGCCATGCGTTCGTCGATAAGCTGACCGGTGGCGATCAAAACCGCATCGCTGATCGGGTCAACGATATCCTCGGCCGCAACACGGCCCAGCACACGTTCGGCCAGCGAAGCCACGATCTCACCGTCATTGACAGCCGCTTCAACCGTCACCGCGCGCTCGGTTCCGCAATCATGCTGACGCACGATACAGTCTTGCGCAACGTCCACCAGACGACGCGTCAGATAGCCCGAGTTGGCCGTTTTCAGAGCCGTGTCAGACAGACCCTTGCGCGCGCCGTGGGTCGAGTTGAAGTATTCAAGAACGGTCAGACCTTCCTTGAAGTTCGAGATGATCGGTGTCTCGATGATATCGCCGTTCGGCTTGGCCATCAGGCCACGCATACCGCCAAGCTGTTTCATCTGCGTCACCGAGCCACGCGCACCAGAGTGCGCCATCATATAGACCGAGTTCGGCTCCATCACAGCGCCGTTGTCGTCGGTCCGTTCGGCCGAGATCGAGCCCATCATCGCATCGGTGACCTGATCGTTACATTTCGACCAGGCATCGACAACTTTGTTGTACTTCTCGCCCTGGGTGATCAGACCGTCCATATACTGCTGCTCGAAGCCTTTTACCTGACCACGGGTTTCCTCGACGATGGTCCATTTGGTATCGGGGATCACCATGTCGTCCTTGCCAAAGGAAATCCCGGCCTTGAACGCTTCGCGGAACCCGAGTGTCATGATCTGATCGCAGAAAATGACACTCTCTTTCTGGCCACAATACCGGTACACGGTGTCAATGACCTGCTGCACTTCTTTCTTGCGCAACAGGCGGTTTACAAGACTGAACGGCGCCTTGGCGTTTTGCGGCAAAAGCGCGCCAAGACGCACACGGCCCGGCGTGGTCTCGACGCGAATGATCACCTCGTTGCCCTCGGCATCAATCTGCGGAACACGCGCGGTGACGCGCGAGTGCAGGTGCACTTCGCCGGAATCCAGCGCATGCTGAACCTCTTCGATTGACGAAAATACCATACCCTCACCCTTCATGCCTTCGCGCATCAGCGTGACATAATAAAGGCCAAGGATCATATCCTGAGAGGGAACGATGATCGGCGCGCCGTTGGCGGGCGACAGAACGTTGTTGGTCGACATCATCAAGACGCGCGCTTCAAGCTGGGCTTCCAGCGAGAGAGGCACGTGAACCGCCATCTGGTCACCGTCAAAGTCAGCGTTGAACGCGGCACAGACCAGCGGGTGAAGCTGAATGGCTTTACCCTCGATCAGAACCGGCTCGAACGCCTGAATGCCAAGACGGTGCAAGGTCGGCGCCCGGTTGAGCATCACCGGATGCTCGCGGATCACCTCATCGAGAATATCCCAAACCTCGGGACGTTCCTTTTCAACAAGCTTTTTAGCCTGTTTCACGGTCGAACTGAGGCCCTTGGCCTCAAGCCGCGAATAGATGAACGGCTTGAACAATTCGAGCGCCATCTTCTTGGGCAGGCCGCATTGATGCAGCTTGAGCTCGGGACCGGTCACAATGACTGAGCGACCAGAAAAGTCGACGCGCTTGCCCAAAAGGTTCTGGCGGAAACGGCCCTGTTTGCCCTTGAGCATATCCGAGAGCGATTTCAGCGGGCGCTTGTTGGCGCCGGTGATCACCCGGCCACGACGACCGTTGTCAAACAGCGCATCGACGGATTCCTGCAACATCCGCTTTTCGTTGCGCACGATGATGTCGGGCGCACGCAGCTCGATCAGCCGCTTGAGGCGGTTGTTGCGGTTGATCACCCGGCGGTAAAGATCGTTGAGGTCAGACGTGGCGAAACGCCCCCCGTCCAGCGGCACCAGCGGGCGCAGCTCTGGCGGAATGACCGGAATGACCGTCATCACCATCCATTCCGGGCGGTTGCCGGATTCAAGGAAGGATTCCACGACTTTCAGACGCTTGATGATCTTCTTGGGCTTCAGCTCGCCCGTGGCCTCTTTCAGGTCCGCGCGCAGACGCTCGGCCTCGGCCTCAAGGTCGATGTTTTGAAGCATTTCACGGATCGCTTCGGCGCCGATATTGGCGGTGAAGGCGTCCATGCCATAGGCATCCTGAGCATCCATGAACTCTTCTTCGCTCAGCATCTGACCATAGGTAAGGTCGGTCAGGCCGGGCTCGATGACGACATAGTTCTCAAAATAAAGCACACGCTCAAGATCGCGCAGGGTCATGTCAAGCATGAGACCGATCCGCGACGGCAGCGATTTCAGAAACCAGATATGGGCACAGGGCGCGGCCAGCTCGATATGGCCCATACGCTCGCGGCGCACCTTTTGAAGCGTCACCTCGACACCGCATTTTTCGCAGACAACGCCGCGATATTTCATGCGCTTGTATTTACCGCAGAGGCATTCGTAATCCTTGATCGGGCCAAAGATGCGCGCGCAGAACAGGCCATCACGCTCGGGCTTGAAGGTCCGATAGTTGATGGTTTCCGGCTTTTTGATCTCGCCATAAGACCAGCTCAGAATACGCTCCGGGCTGGCAAGGCTGACCTTGATTTCATCGAACACCTTGGTCGGTGCTACCGGGTTGAACGGGTTGTTTGTCAGTTCCTGGTTCATTTTCAAATCCTTAGAGGCTGGCGGTGAAGGGAGGGGCAACGCCGTTTTCTTGAAAAGAAAACGGACCGGACCCTTTAAAAGGGTCCGGCGCGTGGCGCTTACTCATCTTCCTCCGCATCCAGGAGTTCCATGTTGAGGCCAAGGCCCCGGACCTCTTTGACCAGAACGTTGAACGATTCCGGGATACCGGCCTCGAAATTGTCCTCGCCCTTGACGATCGATTCATAGACCTTGGTACGGCCTGCCACGTCATCCGACTTCACGGTCAGCATTTCCTGCAGGGTATAGGCGGCGCCATAAGCTTCCAGAGCCCAGACCTCCATTTCCCCGAAACGCTGGCCACCGAACTGCGCTTTGCCGCCCAACGGTTGTTGGGTGACAAGGCTGTAGGGCCCTGTCGAACGCGCGTGGATCTTGTCATCCACCAAGTGATGCAACTTGAGCAGATACTTGATGCCCACCGTGACCGGACGCGCAAACTGCTCGCCCGAGCGGCCATCAAACAGCACCGACTGACCACTTTCGTCAAAGCCCGCGCGTTTCAGCGCATCGTTCACGTCATGCTCTTTGGCGCCATCGAACACCGGCGTTGCAATCGGCACACCGCGTGTCACGGTGCCGGCGGCATCCACCAGGGTCTTTTCGTCCATCTCGGCAATGCCTTCGTCATAGACATCGTCGCCATAGGCGATCCGCATCGCGTCGCGCACCGGGGTCATGTCGCCAGAGCGGCGATATTCCTGAAGCGACTCGTCGATTTTCAGACCAAGCGAACGCGCCGCCCAGCCCATGTGGCACTCAAGGATCTGACCCACGTTCATCCGGCTGGGAACGCCGAGCGGGTTAAGACAGATATCCACCGTCGTGCCATCCGCAAGGAACGGCATGTCCTCGATCGGGATCACCTTGGACACAACACCCTTGTTGCCGTGCCGACCGGCCATCTTGTCGCCCGGCTGAAGCTTGCGCTTCACCGCGATGAAGACCTTGACCATCTTCATCACACCCGGCGGAAGATCGTCACCCCGGCGTACCTTTTCGACCTTGTCCTCGAACCGCGCGTCCAGCGTGCGCTTTTGCGCCTCATACTGTTCGTGCAGCGCCTCGACAATCTGGGCGTCTTTCTCGTCTTTCAGCGCCAGCTGCCACCACTGACCCCTGGTCAGCATCGCCAGCAGATCCTCGGTGATGTCCGAGTTGGCCTTGACCCCCTTGGGGCCTTTGACCGCCACTTTGCCAAGCACCAGCGACTTGAGACGGGCATAGATGTTGCGATCCAAGATCGCCAGCTCGTCGTCACGGTCACGTGCCAGACGTTCGACTTCTTCACGCTCGATCTGAAGCGCGCGTTCGTCTTTTTCCACACCATGGCGGTTAAAGACGCGCACCTCGACTACCGTACCGAAATCGCCCGGCTTGACGCGCAGGCTTGTGTCACGCACATCCGAGGCCTTTTCGCCAAAGATCGCCCGCAGCAGCTTTTCTTCCGGTGTCATCGGCGATTCACCTTTGGGGGTGATCTTACCGACAAGGATATCGCCCGGCTCCACATCGGCGCCGATATAAACGATGCCGGCCTCGTCGAGGTTGCGCAGCGCTTCTTCACCGACGTTGGGAATGTCGCGGGTGATTTCTTCCGGCCCAAGCTTGGTATCGCGTGCGGCCACTTCGAATTCTTCGATATGGATCGAGGTGAACACGTCATCGCGCACGATGCGTTCCGAGATCAGGATCGAATCTTCGTAGTTGTAACCGTTCCACGGCATGAAGGCGGTGATCACGTTCTTGCCAAGCGCCAGCTCGCCCATATCGGTACAGGGCCCATCGGCGATCACTTCGCCTTTGGTCACCAGATCGCCCACCTTCACCAGCGGCTGCTGGTTGATACAGGAGTTCTGGTTCGAACGCTGGAATTTGCGCATCCGGTAGATATCAACGCCCGGATCGCCGATTTCGAGATCGGAGGTGGCCCGGATCACGATCCGCTGTGCATCGACCTGGTCGATGACACCGCCGCGACGCGCCATGATGGCCGCGCCTGAATCGCGCGCAACCACACCCTCAATCCCGGTGCCCACAAGCGGGGCCTCGGCACGCAGAGTCGGAACCGCCTGACGTTGCATGTTCGAGCCCATGAGGGCGCGGTTGGCGTCATCGTTTTCCAGGAACGGAATAAGCGAGGCCGCAACCGAGACCAGCTGTTTCGGGCTGACGTCGATAAGGTCAACGCTTTCGCGCGGCGCGAGCATGTATTCGCCCGACTGACGCGTGCTGACCAGATCGTTGACGAATTTGCCGCCTTCATCGAGGTTGGCGTTGGCCTGCGCCACGGTGTGGCGCATTTCCTCGGTGGCGGACATGTACTGCACATCATCCGTCACCTGGCCGTCAACCACCTTGCGATAAGGCGTTTCGATAAAGCCGTACTTGTTGACCCGCGCAAAGGTGGCAAGGCTGTTGATCAGACCGATGTTCGGGCCTTCCGGCGTCTCAATCGGGCACATCCGGCCATAGTGAGTCGGGTGCACGTCGCGCACCTCAAAGCCCGCGCGTTCGCGTGTAAGACCACCCGGCCCAAGCGCCGAAAGACGGCGTTTGTGGGTGACTTCCGAAAGCGGGTTGGTCTGGTCCATGAACTGCGACAGCTGGCTTGAGCCGAAGAATTCACGCACCGCGGCGGCGGCAGGCTTGGCGTTGATAAGATCCTGCGGCATCACCGTGTCGATCTCGACCGACGACATCCGCTCTTTGATCGCGCGCTCCATCCGCAGAAGGCCGACGCGATACTGGTTCTCCATCAATTCGCCAACCGAGCGCACCCGGCGGTTGCCAAGGTGGTCGATATCGTCGATGTCGCCGCGCCCGTCGCGCAGCTCGACCAGCGCCTTGATGCAGGCCACGATATCGTCGCGGTCCAGCGTGCGCTGTGTGTCGGGCTTGTCGAGCGCAAGGCGCATGTTCATCTTGACCCGACCAACGGCCGAAAGGTCATAGCGCTCGGAGTCAAAGAACAGCGTTTCAAACAACGCCGCCGAGGCCTCTTCGGTGGGCGGCTCGCCCGGACGCATCACCCGGTAGATATCCATGAGCGCGCTTGAGCGGTTCATGTTCTTGTCGGCCGCCATGGTGTTGCGGATGTAGGGACCAACGTTGATGTTGTCGATATCCAGCACCGGGATATCGGTCACGCCCGCATCCAGCAATTCCTGAAGGCTGCCACCGGTCACTTCGCCCTCTTTGTCGTATTCAAGCGTAAGCTCATCGCCCGCCTCGACATAGATGGCGCCGGTTTCCTCGTTGATGATGTCACGCGCCACGAACTTGCCGACGATATGCTCGAACGGCACCAGAAGCTCGGTGACATTACCCTCGTCGATCAATTTCTTGACCGCGCGCGGGGTAACTTTCTTGCCTGCTTCGGCAATCACTTCGCCGGATTCGGCATCGACAAGATCATAGGTCGGGCGGGTGCCGCGCACACGCTCGGGAAAGAACTTGGTGACCCAGCCCTTTTTCTTCTTCAGCTTGAAATCGACGGTATCGTAATAGGCGTCCATGATCGCCTCTTGGTCAAGACCAAGCGCGTAAAGCAGCGTCGTCACCGGCAGTTTGCGGCGACGGTCGATGCGCGAAAAGACGATATCCTTGGCGTCAAACTCAAAGTCGAGCCAGGAGCCGCGATAGGGAATGATCCGGCAGGTGAACAACAGCTTGCCCGACGAATGGGTCTTACCCTTGTCGTGGTCAAAGAACACGCCCGGGCTGCGGTGCATCTGAGAGACAATCACCCGCTCGGTGCCGTTCACGACAAAGGTGCCGTTCGGCGTCATCAGGGGCATATCGCCCATGAACACGTCTTGTTCCTTGATATCCTTGACGGATTTCGCGCCGGTATCTTCGTCAACATCAAACACGATCAGCCGCAGCTTGACCTTCAGCGGGGCGCTGTAGGTCATGTCACGCTGCATGCATTCCTCAACGTCATATTTCGGCTTTTCAAGATCGTAGCTTACGAATTCCAGCACGCTGGTTTCGTTGAAATCCTTGATCGGGAAAACCGACTGGAAAACGCCTTTGATCCCCTCGCCGTCCATCGGCAGGGGCTCATCGCCTGATTTCAAAAACAGATCATACGAGGATTTCTGAACCTCGATGAGGTTCGGCATTTCAAGCACTTCACGGATCTTGCCGTAATATTTGCGCAAACGTTTCTGGCCGAGGTAGGTCTGAGCCATGGTCGAAGTCACCTTTCATTTCTCACCGGTCGCGCGCGCTGTCGGGCTCCAGCGCCGCGGCCATACGAGAGGGCCTGGTTTGATCCATTCACGGCCATCGTCCCAAGACGGCCTCCCGATCATATAAACCTTGCCTTAGAAAAGCCCCGAGCATCGCAGGGCCTCTCTGAGACAGGTTTGGCCGGGCCCGGAATACCGGACCCAGCCTTGATAACGCTCCGGGTTGCCCCGGCGACGATTACTTCAGTTCGACTTCGGCGCCAGCTGCTTCCAGCTTGCCCTTGATCTCTTCTGCTTCGTCTTTCGAGACTTGCTCTTTGACGGCTTTGCCGCCTGCTTCCACCAGATCTTTGGCTTCTTTCAGACCAAGACCGGTGATCGAGCGAACTTCTTTGATGACGTTGATCTTCGACGCGCCGGCCGATTTCAGGATCACGTCAAATTCGGTTTGCTCTTCAGCAGCACCACCAGCATCGCCAGCCGGGCCGGCCATCATGACCGCGCCACCGGCTGCGGGCTCAATGCCGTACTCGTCTTTGAGGATGGTTTTCAGTTCTTGTGCTTCGAGAAGCGTCAGACCAACGATCTCTTCTGCAAGTTTTTTCAGATCAGCCATTTGTGACTCTTTCCGTTTTCTAGATGTGTTCCAACGTTGGGTAATCAACCCCTACGCGGATATTACAGTTACCTTACGCGGCTTCGGCCTTTTCTTCGACGGTCGAAAGAATGCTCGCGATATTCGAAGCAGGTGCGCCAATGGCCCCCGCGATGTTCGAAGCAGGTGCGCCGATCATGCCAGCAATCGTCGCGATAAGTTCATCGCGCGACGGCAGTTTCGACGTGGCTTCAACACCAGCACGGTCCAGAGCGTTCTCACCCATTGCCCCGCCAAGGATCTCAAACTTTTTGTTATCTTTGGCGAAATCCTCGGCCACCTTGGCTGCTGCCACGGGGTCCTCGGAGAAGGTTAGAACGGTCATACCCGAGAGGTAGTCAGCAATGCTTGCGCACGGCTTGCCCTCAAGGGCGATTTTGGCGAGCCTGTTCTTTGCTACACGAACTGATGCCTCTGCCGCACGGGCGCGGGCACGCAGATCTTGCATTTCGGCAACTGTAAGACCCGTGTAGTGGGCAACCACTACAACGCCAGAGCTTTCAAAGATCTGGCCGAGTTCCTCGACCACTTTCTCTTTCTGGGCTCTATCCACAGTTTCACTCCAAATTTGGGGGTCTCCCCCCGGCTCATTTTTGCCGCCCCGAAGGACAGCGTTCGGGTCCAAAACACGGGTCCCAAGGCCAAAATCACCCGAAGGCGGCTGCCCTCGTTTGAAATCTTATCTCGTTCCCCATCTCAGGAAGGAATTATGAACCGCGGCTGCGGCAACCCTCCGTCTCGGACAGGACAGGGCCAAAAACAGGGCCCTGCCATTCGCCCCCGGATCACAGACCCGGGTGCAAATTCTTATTCAACAACCGCGCTGTTGACGTCGACGGACACGCCTGCACCCATCGTCGAAGAAATCGAGATCTTCTTGACATAGGTGCCTTTCGCGCCGGCCGGACGGGCCTTTTGCACGGCCACAACAAAGGCCCGAACGTTTTCGGCAAGCTTGCCTTCGTCAAACGAGGCTTTGCCGATACCGGCATGCACAACCCCGGCCTTTTCAGCCTTGAACTGAACTTCGCCGCCTTTGGCGTTTTTCACGGCCTGCGCCACATCCATGGTCACCGTACCCACCTTGGGGTTCGGCATCAGGTTGCGGGGCCCAAGCACCTTACCCAGACGGCCCACGACGGGCATCATGTCGGGGGTAGCAATACAGCGGTCAAAGTCGATCTTGCCGCCTTGCACAATTTCCATCAGGTCTTCGGCACCAACGATATCGGCACCGGCGGCCTGCGCTTCTTCGGCCTTGGGGCCACGGGCGAACACGGCGACGCGAACGTTTTTGCCGGTGCCGTTGGGCAGGCCGACAACGCCGCGGACCATCTGATCGGCGTGGCGCGGATCAACACCGAGGTTCATCGAGATTTCAACGGTTTCGTCGAATTTCGCGGTTGCATTCCCCTTGACCAGGGCAACGGCGTCTTCAACGCTCAGGTTGTCCTTGCCAGCGAAAGCTTCACGAACGGCGCGGGTACGTTTTCCAAGTTTTGCCATCTTACTTCACCTCGATGCCCATGGAACGCGCAGAGCCGAGGATGATTTTCATCGCGGCTTCGACGTCGTTCGCGTTCAGGTCTTTCCACTTCGCTTCAGCGATTTCCTTGACCTGCTTGGTCGAGACATAACCGGCGGTGGCACGGCCAGGGGTTTTCGACCCCGACGGCAGCTTGGCGGCTTTTTTAAGATAGTAGGACGCGGGCGGCGTCTTGATTTCCATCTCGAACGATTTGTCCTGATAATAGGAAATCACGGTCGGACAGGGGGCACCGGGCTCAAGGTCTGCGGTCTTGGCGTTGAACGCCTTGCAGAATTCCATGATGTTGATGCCGCGCTGACCGAGCGCAGGGCCCACGGGCGGGCTTGGGTTAGCTTGCCCGGCTTTCACCTGCAGCTTCATCTTGCCAACGAGTTTCTTGGCCATCTGGCCTCTCCTTTGTTTCCAACACCGTCAGGGCGCGCCCCTCGGGTTCTTCGTTGTGTGGTCCGGTCCGGATGCCGCGGCAGCCTCGCCTCCCACCTCTCACATCATCAGGCCTGTTTCGTGACCTGTGTGAATTCCAGCTCGACCGGGGTTTCCCGGCCAAAGATCGACACCGACACCTTGAGGCGCTGGTTGTCTTCGTCCACTTCCTCGACCATGCCGTCGAAATCCTCGAACGGCCCGTCGTTGACCTTGACCTTTTCGCCGATCTCGAAATGGATCAGGGTGCGCGGGCTGTCTTCGCCCTCTTGCACGCGGTTCAAGATCGCGTTCACCTCGGCATCGCGCATCGGCATCGGGCGCCCCTGCGGGCCAAGAAACCCGGTGACGCGGTTGATCGAGTTGATCAGGTGATAGCCCGCGTCAGACATTTCCATGCGCACCAGAACATAGCCCGGCATAAAGCGACGCTCGGCGGTCACTTTCTTGCCACGGCGAATCTCGATCACCTCTTCGGTGGGCACAAGCACCTCTTCGATCTCATCCTCAAGACCGCTCTCGACGACAGATGTTCTGATTTGCTCGGCGATCTTCTTTTCGAAATTCGAAAGAACACTGACCGAGTACCACCGCTTTGCCATCTTCGACCTATGCCTTTTATTCTGACCGGCATTTCGCCGGAAATCTGTATTCTCTCAGGCGTTCAACCTGCACTTTCCGGAACAAAAATCGGCGCGCAACCCGAATCGCCGCGCGCCATCTCCAGAAGTGTGCCGTCAACTACCTTTGATTGTCCGCAATTTCAAGGGTCCGTCCGCGATTTTATGCCGACTAGCCAAACATGTTCAGCACGGCCTGAAGACCACCGCGAATGGTCAGATCGACCAGCGCGAAAAAGATCGCCGTGACCGTGGCCATGATAAAGACCATGACCGTGGTCAGCAGAACCTCGCGGCGTGTGGGCCAAATCACCTTGGCCACTTCCGAGCGGACCTGTTGAATAAACTGAAGCGGATTCGTGCGTGCCATCTGCGCTGTCTTCTCTGATATACCTGTTGAGCGCGACATACGCGGGCTGGCGCATGAATTCAAGGGCAGAAGGGCCATCGCCCCCCCTGCCCTTGGCACAGGTCTTGAACGGACCGCCTTACTGCGGCTCGGGGTTGATCCGGTCAAACGGATCGGGACGGTGCTCAAATGGGTCGGGTTCTGGCTCCCGGCGCAGGGTCAGCGGCGGCCAGTCACGCAGAATTCTCCAGGATCTGGGAGCCGCGTCGAGCGCCTTGTCACGCAGGTCTTTCATCCGCTCCAGCCCAAACACCGCCGCGCCAAGAACCACAAGCCAGAAGCCGACAAACAGAATTGCCAACACAAACATCGGCCACACCCATACCACGGCAAAGGCCGCCAGCCAGAACGCATGGCGCGGCTTGGGTCGCAAGGCTTTGAGACGCGCAGCCTGGCCACCGAGGCGCGCCGGTTTGCCAGGCTCGGCTGTCGCCTTTTTGGCTTTTTTGGGGCCACGCTTGGGACGCGCAACAAGATGTGATGCAAGGCCCTCGGGTGCCAGATCAGGCAAACTCCGGCGACTTGTGGCGCGGCGGTCTTCGCTCAGGATCTCGCGGATCGTCGCCATGGCATTTTCAACCGCCTCTTCCGTAGACGCAGCATCAGCAGGCGCGTGGCCTTCAAATTCGGATCCAACATGCGGTAAATACGATTGCGGGTTAGCGCCCCCCGGCGATTGCGTTGTCATAGCAGCTTTCTCTCACTCTTCCACGCCCCCACGCGGATCGCTCGTGCTTTCGTCAGAAAGGACACAAGTCGATTAAAGGTCATGATGCGGCACAATTGAGGCAAAAAGATGGCGGACCTGCGGCGGAACCAAGACGTTCCAATTTTAGTCACTTTTTTGTCAAAATTGTATTAGGCGTGTCCGGCTGTTCATCACGCCACCGACCGTGATTGCCTGGCAATCCTTGCAGGTCGGACCTATCCCCGACACCGCCGATATCTGCCGGTTCGAACAGACGCCTGTCGGCCCCGTCGCTCGGGGTCACACACGCCAGACACCTGCACAGCTTCACCGGTCTGAAAGGAAATGGCAGGGGCATGGAGACTCGAACTCCAGACCTACGGTTTTGGAGACCGTCGCTCTACCAACTGAGCTATACCCCTATCACTGCGCCGGATTAAGCCACCTTTGACCAGGAATCAAGCGCTGTTGCTCTATTTCTCCACGCTGAATCAGAAATTTTTCCAACGCCCTGCGATGCGCCTTTCACCTCAGGCCGTCAGGCGGGCGGCCGAGCGCGAGCTTTGCACAAACCCACGGTCAAAAAGCTGGCTGATTTTAGTGTCGCTCAGCCCGACAACATCACCAGGCACCTCTTGAGCCTGCGGGGCTTACATTAAAAAAGGGCGCCATCACTGGCGCCCTCTCAGAATTCCGTAGGGTGGGTGAAACCCACGTTCTGCGTGCTTACTCGATGATTTTGCTGACGACGCCGGCGCCGACGGTACGGCCGCCTTCGCGGATGGCGAAGCGGAGGCCGTCTTCCATGGCGATCGGGGCGATCAGTTCGACGGTGAACTTCAGGTTGTCACCGGGCATGACCATCTCGGTGCCCTCGGGCAACTCGACGGTGCCGGTCACATCCGTGGTCCGGAAATAGAACTGCGGGCGATAGTTCGCGAAGAACGGCGTGTGACGGCCACCCTCATCCTTGGTCAGGATATAGGCTTCGGCTTCGAACTTGGTGTGCGGGTTGACCGACTTCGGCTTGCACAGAACCTGGC
>Ga0209344_10000860_pt1 | contig 45549 bp, 38 predicted proteins | sample Cruoilmetagenom6_FD_187293 | JGI IMG/M metagenome (GOLD analysis project Ga0209344, IMG submission 187293) | Oil polluted marine microbial communities from Coal Oil Point, Santa Barbara, California, USA - Santa Barbara Oil Seep Sample 6 (SPAdes)... | ecosystem: Environmental > Aquatic > Marine... | reverse complement strand
CATGACGGTTTCTTCAGTGAAGATCTGCTTGGAATTGGCCACGATGGCGCGCAGCATCGGCTCTTCCCAGCGATCCGCCACACCTTCAAGAGAGGGGCCGACATCACCATGAAACTGCTCGCCCGCCATATCCGGGTTGGCGTGGCAGGCAAGGCAATTGCCAAGCTTGCGGCTTTTGAACGTCTCGGCGCCGGCCGCCGGATCTCCCGCAACACCGGTCAGCGAGGTCATGACGCCCTCGTCGCCATACTCGATCGCATCAGGAGCAACTTCGCTCGCAAACGCTGCAGTCGACAGCGCAACCGCCGCTATCGCCCCCAGTGTAAATTTCATTCGCCTTGTCATTTTGGCGTTCCCTCCTCCGATTGTCCGGACAAAAAATCCGGATCCGCTCCGATTCCAAGATACCCATACTTTGCCCGACAATCAATGCAAAAATATGATTTCTTGAATGTGTTGTTGTTTCAGCCTTATTCCGCGTCGAGGCGGCCCTCGGCGCGCAACTCGTTTATGATACGGGCGTGATATTTTTGAAAGTGCTCATCGCCTTCGTATCCTTTTTCCGCCACCCATTTGAACATGTTGAGGAATGTCCACTTGCCAAAAGCGCCGGGCATGGTCGCCACCGCGGCCTCGGCTGCGGTTTTGCCTTCCGGCACCTCTTCGGGAAGGAACATCAGCGTCGGCGTGAAGACATAGCCCCATTTGCGCGCTGCCGTCTTCTCGGTCAGCACCTCGCCATCAATATCGGTGACTTCCTCGTCCCCAAACATGTTGTACTGCACCACCTTGAAATTGGCCTTGATGTAGTCCGCAACTTCCGGATCCGATAACAGCGCCTCGTGCATCTTGGCGCAATAAATGCAGCCACGTTGTTCGAAGATCATCACCAGCCGCTTGCCTTCTTCGCTTGCGGCCTCGATATCCTCGGCGACATCGCGGAAGGTGAGCGCGAACCAGTCCTGCTTGTGCAGCCCGTCCTCGCCGATCTCGGAAGACCAGGCCTGGGCTGTCAGAGCCGTCAGGGCGGCGATTGCCAATAATGTGCGTCTGATCATGATACCTCTCCTAACCAATGGTAGCGAATGCAGGGAACATCTCAAGCAGCCATTGGGCGATGCGTGACATCTGCCCGGTCATGAACAGGATGCCGGTGATGACCAGAAGTACGCCCATGGCCTTTTCGATCACAGCCATATGTTTCTTGATTCGGGCCGAAAACCGGATGAAACGGCTCGCGAAAAACCCGGCAATGACAAAAGGGATCCCGATTCCAAGGGCATAGAGCCCCAGCAGCAGCGCGCCTTGCGCCGCACTTTCCTTGGCCGCAGCCATGAACAGGATCGCCGCCAGAATCGGCCCCACGCAAGGCGTCCAGCCAAAGGCAAAGGCAAGCCCCATCACATAGGCGCCGACCATGCCCGCAGGCTTGCGCTCGACCTGGACCCGTGCCTCGCGGTAAAGCAGCGCAAAGCGGAACACGCCGAGAAAATGCAGCCCCATCAAAAGGATCAGTACCCCGGCAACAATCGCCAGCACATCGAAATAGCGGGCCACCGACTGACCGATCACGCTCGCGGTTGCGCCCAGCGACACGAACACGGTGGTAAACCCCAGCACGAAGGCGATCGAGGCCAGCGCAATCCGGCGCGACGCCACGGCGTCGGCATCGGCGGTCTTGACCTCGTTGAAGCTCATTCCGGCCAGATAGGCGAGATAGGGCGGCACGATCGGCAACACGCAGGGCGAGAAAAACGACAGCAAACCCGCCAGCAGTGCTGCCCCATACCCGACATCAATCATCACCTGTCCTCCTCTGCAGCGCTGCTCGAAACGCCACCCCCTGAGAGCCATCATTCACCACGGTCCGGTGCATGCCGGTTTTGATGATGCGCTGTCAATTGCACACCGCCCGGCGCATACATATCTCGGTGGATCGCGTCTCCCGCGGCGCATCTACAGCCAGAATGAGATTGCAAGATATGCAAGTTTACATATATATTGCAATCACTATTTTTCAGAAACGGACCGGCCTCATGACCTCAGTTTACGCGGCTGCACTGGCCTTCATCATGGCGCTTTCAACACCCCTCATGGCTGCGGAAATGGTCATGTTCGAGCAGCCCGGCTGCTTCTGGTGCAAGCGCTTCAACGAGGAAATTGCCCCCGCCTGGCCAAAGACCGAACAGGGCCAGCGTGCGCCGCTGCGCCGGGTCAACATTCACGAGACACTGCCTGAAGACCTTGCTGGAATCCGTGTCGAGCGCTTCACCCCGACCTTTGTGCTCGTCGATGAGGGACGCGAAATCGCCCGGCTGCGCGGCTATCCCGGCGACCAGTTCTTCTGGGCGCTGGTGGACGAGATGCTTGCGAAGCTGGACCAGAGATGACCGGAACCGCGCCAGGTCAGGATTTCAACGGGCGGGACATCACCCTGCTCGCCGGCCAGGCGCGCAAGGCAAGCGATATCCTGAAGGCGCTGTCGCACGAAACCCGGCTGCTGATTCTGTGGCTGTTGTCGGAAAACGAGAAATCGGTATCCGAACTCGAGCAGCTGCTGGCCCTGCCGCAGGCAGCCGTGTCGCAGCAACTGGCGCGCCTTCGCTACGACAACCTGGTCTCCACCCGACGTGAAGGCCGCATCATTCACTACTCGATCGCCGACCCCGACGTCTCGGCGGTGGTCAACTCGCTCTACACCCTTCTGTGCGACACCGATGCCCCGGAAAAGGTCAAGATCGAGATCGCAGACAACTGAGACTGAAGCATTGCTTGCGCCGGCTGCACGCACTGCCTAAGCTTGAAACCAGGCCCGTGGGACGGCCTTTACTGGGAGGAAGTCGCCATCATGATGGATTCTGGATGGGCGCTGGCGCTGTCAGGCTGCTTGGTCGGCTCGCTTATCGGCTTCGTTGCCAGACGCAGCCATTTCTGCACCATGGCAGCGCTTGAACGGCACTGGTACGCCGCCGACGACAAGCCGCTGCGCGCATGGGCGCTGGCGGCCTTCACGGCGCTTCTCGCCACGCAACTGCTCAGCGCCGCTGGCCTCGTCAGCATCGAGAATTCCTTCTATCTCACCGAACCGCTGCCGATCGCCGGCGCCATTGTCGGCGGGTTGATGTTCGGTGTCGGCATGGCGCTCGTTGGCACTTGCGGCTTTGGCGCTTTGGTGCGGCTCGGCGGCGGCAATTTGCGCGCGCTGGTAGTCCTCACCGGCCTCGGTTTGGCAGCGCTCGCCGCCCAGCGTGGCATCACCGGTCATGTCCGCGTCGCCCTGCTCGATCCGCTCTCCATCGATCTGTCGAGCATCGGCGGCCAATCGGCGGGCACCTTGCTGTCGCGCGTCCTCGGCTTTGATGTCAGCCTGATCCTGGCTCTCCTCCTCGGCTTCGCCGGCCTCTGGTGGGTGTTCAGATCAGCCAGCTTCCGCGCCGACCGTGCCCGCGTGATCGCCGGTCTTGTCATCGGCCTGTGCATCACGGCGGGGTGGGTCATCACCAGCTATTTCGCCGCCCGCGCGCTCTATCCGGTCCAGCTCGAGGCCGGATCCTTCGTCATGCCGGTCGGCGACACCATCCTGCAAATCATCGCTGTGACCGGCGAACTGCCCGATTACGGCGTCGGCCTGATCATCGGCGTGTTTTTGGGCGCAGCCATCTCCGCCTTCCGCTCCGACGACATGCGCTGGGAAGCCTGCGACGATGCCCGCGAACTCTCCCGCCACCTGCTCGGCGCCTTCCTGATGGGAACCGGCGGCGTCTTCGCGCTTGGATGCACCATCGGCCAGGGCGTCAGCGCCGTCTCGGTGATGGCAATCTCCGCCCCCATCGTGATGCTCTCCATCGCCGCCGGCGCCCGCATGGGCCTCGGCCTGCTGATGGAAGGCAACGCCTTCGGCTTCCTGGCGGATTGGAGGGCGAGGCCCGATGGATGACGTATCCCGCAACCTCTGCTAATCTTCGGTTATGAGCGAAGAACCAAAACTTCTGTCCGGCGGAAACCCTCAAATTCCAAAAGGGTACGGCAGCGAACCGGTACAATCCTACATCAACGCCATGCCGGGCTGGAAGCACGAAGCGGGCAAACGTATCGATTCACTCATTGAAGAAGCGGTTCCCAATGTCGAAAAGGCAATCAAGTGGAACTCGCCGTTTTATGGTACCGAGAAGGATGTCTGGTTTCTGAGCTATCACTGTTTTGCCAAATACATAAAGATCACCTTCTTTCGCGGCACCTCTCTGGAGCCGGTCCCGCCCGAGAAATCGAAGGTTGCCGAAGTCCGCTACTTCCACATCCATGAAGGCGACAATTTCGAAGACCAGCTCTCAAACTGGGTCAAGCAGGCGAGCCAGTTACCCGGTGAAAAACTCTAGATTTTTCTCGCAGAAGAGTGACCTTCACTCACCCCTCAGCCACAAACCGGTACGCCGTACCCTCACGTTCCACCCTGCCCTCACCCGGCTCGGGCAAATGATAGGCCGTCAGCTTTGCCTTGTCGCTCGTCAGCCGGTCGAGCAGCGCCTTCCTTGTGGCGATGCCCATCTCCGGATCCTGGTCCGAGCCGCTCGGCCAGTTTGGGTGTTCGAACGACACCGCGAAATGTAGGATCGCGTCGCCGGCAATCAGCACCGGCTCTGCGCCGCCATGCAACATGTAGGACATGTGGCCAGGCGTGTGGCCCGCCGTGTCGACGGCCTCGACGCCCGGCAGCACTTCCGCGCCGGGTTCGAACAGAGTGATCATGTCCTCGAGATAGGAAAGCCGGTTCTGCGCCCCCACGGCAAAGGTCTTGCGCTCTTCCGGCATTGCGTCGACCGTTCCCGGATCGCGCCAGAACTCCCATTCGGTGCGGCCCATGTGGAAGCTGGCATTGGGGAACACGATCTCGTCGAAGTCATCGATCAGGCCCCAGAGGTGGTCGGGATGACCGTGGGTGAAGACAACATCGGTCACGTCCGCCGGATCAAACCCTGCCTCTTCCATGTTTTCGATCAGCCGGCCCGCTGTGGGCATGAAGTTGGCGCCCGACCCGACATCAAACATGATCAGCCGGTCGCCGGTCTTCAGGATCGGCACATTGCAATCGGGCATGAGGCTGTCGGTCGGCTGGCCATTGGCCCCAAGCAGCGCAATCAGCTCGTCCTGCGGTGCGTTGGGATAGGAAAAGCTCAGCGGCAACACCAGATTGCCGTCGCTGACAGTTGTCAGAACCGCCTCGCCAATCTGCAGTGCCTGCGCCGGGCGCAGTCCGACAGGCAGCAGTGCGGTCGCTGCAGCTGCGGCGCTGCCCTGCATGAGTGTGCGTCGCGTAAGATCAAGCGGTGCCATGATGTCTCTCCCATATAGAATTATATGAATATTTGCCTTTGTCTTGACCCAGGTCAATGCCTCTTCGTCCGTATCGGCCAATTTGCCGCTATGGGGGCAGCATAATGGAACTTGAACTGATTGCCGACACATTCGGAGACAAGGGCGCGTTACTGCTGGGCGGCGCGATCATCGGGGCCCTGTTTGGCGCATTTGCGCAGCAAAGCCGGTTTTGCCTGCGCGCAGCGGCAATCGAATTTTCGCGCGGCCGGATCGGTGGCAAGCTGGCGGTCTGGCTGATCGTGTTTTCCACTGCCATCGCCGGCACCATGCTCCTTGCCGCACAAGACCTGTTCACCGCCACCGAAGCGCGCCAGCTGGCCTCACCGCAAAGCCTCTCGGGCGCCGCCATCGGCGGCCTGCTGTTCGGCTCAGGCATGGTGCTGGCACGAGGCTGCTCATCCCGGCTGCTGGTGCTTTCCGCCACCGGAAACCTGCGCGCTCTGCTTTCCGGCCTCGTCTTCGCCGTCGTGGCCCAGGCCAGCCTGCACGGCTTCCTCTCGCCGGTGCGCGAGGCCCTGGCCACCCCGCTGACGACTCTCTCGATCGGCTCCAATGATCTGCTGGCGCTCTCCGGCATACCCGATCAGGCCGCTCTTGCGGCCGTCGTTGTCGGCCTCCTTGCGGCTTTTATCCTGGCCTTATGGCGCAGGATCGGGGTCTGGACCGCATTTGCCGCCTTTGCCGTCGGCGCCTGCATCCCGCTGGCCTGGTGGTTCACCAACGCCATGACCGCAATCGCATTTGAGCCGGTGCAACTTGAATCGCTGAGCTTTACCGGTCCGTCCGCCGACACGCTGATGCTGTTTCTTTCCCGCCCCGGCTCGATGATCGATTTCGATGTCGGCCTGGTCCCCGGTGTCTTCATCGGCGCCTTTGTCGCTGCCTGGGCCACCGGCCAGCTGGAACTGCAGGGTTTTGAAGGTGGTGGCTCGATGCGGCGCTATCTTGCCGGCGCCGCTCTGATGGGCTTTGGCGGCATGCTGGCAGGCGGCTGCGCGGTCGGCGCCGGCGTCACCGGAGCAAGCATCTTCGCGCTCACCGCCTGGGTGACTTTGTTTGCGATCTGGATCGCCGCAGCCGCCACCGACTGGCTGGTGGACCGGAAATGGCCCGAACGCCAAGCCCGTGGCCTCGCGCTCTCCGGACGAGGCCGGGTCACTGACGCGCAAGCCGGAATATAAAAAGCCGTCAGGCAGAGCGCTTTCCCTGTTGCCGGGACTTGCTGCTCCTGCCTGACGGCCATTGTCAAAGCACTCTTTCCGAGCGTCTTGTTTGGATCCCCTCTGGACCTGCCGTTCACAAAGCACGAACCGTGCCAGTTCAGCCTACCCCTCATCTCACGGCCATTCAGGCGTTTTTCGCACAACCCCTTGAGATCATTGCACTGGCAATGGGCAGACGGCGCTCTGAAACAGCTGCATTCGCCCAAATGCTGAGCACCTGCAATACAGGCCGCAAACTCAGACAGACACCGCCGCGCGCAGGGTTTCCTTGCTCAGGCTCACACGGTCCCCCGCCATCTTGACCTCGCCACGTTCGATCACGCAGAACCGGTCGGCCAGGCCATAGGCAAACTCGAAATACTGCTCGACAAGAACGATCGCCATCTTGCCTTCATCCCGCAGCAACGAAATCACCCGTCCGATCTGCTGGATGATGTTGGGCTGGATGCCTTCGGTCGGCTCGTCCAGCAACAGAAGCTTGGGTCGCGTGATCAGGGCGCGCGCAATGGAAAGCTGCTGCTGCTGCCCCCCAGACAGATCGCCGCCGCGCCGGTTACGCATGTCCTTGAGCACCGGAAACAGCTCGTAGATATGACCCGGGATCTTGTGCTCGGAGCGCGGCAGGCAGGCAAACCCGGTTTCCAGATTCTCCGTCACCGTCAGCAGCGGAAAGATGTCGCGCCCCTGCGGAACATAGCCCACGCCCTTGGCAGCCAGCTGATGTGCCGGAAGCTTGCCGATGGCCTCACCCGCCAGCGAATAGTCCCCGCCCGAGCGGTGATGCACCCCGGAAATGGCTTTCAGCAGGCTGGTCTTGCCAACCCCATTGGTGCCCATCACGCAGGTCACCTGCCCGACATCAGCCTTGAGCGAAATGCCCTTGAGGATCTGCGATTGCCCGTAATGGAGCGTCAGATTGTCAATGTTCAACATGTCTCAGCGCCCCAGATACACATCAATGACGTCGGAATTGGCGGTGACATGGTCGAGCGACCCCTCGGCCAGAACCGAGCCTTCATGCAGCACCGTCACCTTGCAATCGAGCCGGCGGACAAATTCCATGTCGTGCTCGACCACGACGACGGCACGGGTTTCCGCCGCCCGCCGCAGCAGATCGGTGGTGTGCTCACGCTCGCCCAGCGTCATGCCGGCCGCGGGCTCGTCAACCAGCAGCAGCTGCGGATCCTGCGCCAGCAGCATGCCGATTTCGAGCCACTGCTTCTGGCCATGCGAGAGTTCGCCCGCCGTCCGGTCGAGTTCGCTCGACAGCCCGATTTCCTCGGCCAAAGCCGAGACCCGGTTGCCGTCTTCCTTGTTGGCCTTGTAGCCCAGCACCGCAAACGGCAGCCGGTCATTGCTCAGCGCCATCGTCAGATTGTCGCGCACGCTCTGCGCCTCGAACACGGTCGGGCGCTGGAACTTGCGGCCGACACCGGCCCGCGCGATCTGGCTTTCCGACAACCGAAGCAGATCGAGCTGCGGCTCGCCGAACCGGACCCGGCCCTCGTCCGGCCTGGTCTTGCCGGTGACGATGTCCATGAAGGTGGTCTTGCCTGCCCCGTTGGGTCCGATGATGGCGCGCAGCTCCTGCCCGCCGATCTCGAAGGACAGATTGTTGATCGCTTTGAACCCGTCAAACGACACCGAGATCGAGGTCACTTCCAGAAGCGCGCTCACGATGCGGTCTCCTTTCTGACCAGCCGGTCAAACAGCCCGCCAATGCCTTTGGGGGCAAACAGGGTCACCAGCACGAACCCCAGTCCGAGCAGCACCTGCCACCAGTCGACCCAGTTGACGGTATAAAACCCGAGCGGAATGCTGGGTACCTGACCGCCGGTGAACCACGACGACAACAGCGACACGGTGGCAGCTCCGATGACCGCCCCGTACAGCCGCCCGCGCCCGCCGATGGCCACCCAGACCGCCAGGTAGATTGAGGCAATCGGCGCGATTTCAGCCGGATTGATGATACCGGCTTGCGGGTAATACAGCGCCCCGGCAATGGCCGCGATCACGGCGGTCAGCGTGAACACCACCAGCTTGTAGGCCTCCACCGGATAGCCCATGAACCGGATCCGCGCCTCGTCATCACGGATCGCGCGGATGACATTGCCGAATTTGCCCGAGACCACCCAGGCGGCCAGCACATAACCAAGCCCCAGCGCCAGCGCCGAAGCCAGGAAGAACCAGACCGAGACCACCGATTGCGGCACTTCTGTCAGGCCCGGAATGTTCTGCAGCCCCGACAGGCCATTGTTGCCGCGCAATCCGCTGTCGTTCTGGAACAGATACAGCGACAGCGCCAGCGTCATCGCCTGGGTCAGGATCGAAAGATACACCCCGGTCACCCGGCTTCGGAACGCCAGCCATCCAAACACCAGCGCCAGCAACCCCGGCACAAGAACCACCAGCGCCAGCTGCGCAAACAGGCTGTCGGCGAAATACCAGATTGCAGGAATATCGGAGCCCCCGACGACACCGAAAATCTGGCTGCCGATACCCTCGCGGATTTCCTCAGGCGTTGCCGGCAACTCGCCGCCCGAAAGCGAGGCGATGACAATGTCCTTGGTGCGCTCATACATCAGCCACATGCCGATCATGTAGCCGCCGAGCCCGAAGAAGGCGAAATGCCCCAGCGACAGGATTCCGCAATAGCCCCAGACCAGATCCATGGCGATGGCGACCAGGCACAGGCAAAGTGTCTTGCCAAGGATCTTGATCATGCTGGTCGAAACCAGACCCAGACCAAAACCTTCCGACAGGATCACCATGACGATCGTGAAAACCGCGAGCAGCGCGATGAAGATCAGCACCGACGGCTGTCTTGCGAAAAGAGAACGCTCCATAGGCCTAATCCCCCGCCGCACGGCCCTTGAGCGCAATAATGCCCTTGGGTCGGAACTGGATGAAAATGATGATGAAGATGATCATGTAGGTCTGCGCGGCAAGCGTGTTCGACGGGTTGAAGAACTCGATCAGCTTTTGCAGCGAGCCGATCATGCCGGCACCCGCGAGCGTGCCCCAGATGTTACCGACACCGCCGACGACCACGGTCATGAAGCTTTGCACGATGTAGCCGGAGCCAAGCTCCGAGGTGACCTTGGCAAACAGCCCGATTGCGACACCGGCGATCCCGGCAATGCCGGAGCCAAGCCCGAAGGTCAGCATGTTGATCCGGTCCGGGTTGATCCCCATCGACGAAGCCATGCGCGGGTTCTGCGTCACGGCCCTGACCTCAAGCCCCAGCCGCGTGCGGTTGAGGATGAACAGCAGCAAGCCCAGAAACGTCAGCGCCAGAACGAAGATCGCGATACGGATATAGCTGATCGAAACCACATCATTGAGCACCCAGGCACCATCAAGCCAGGACGGCGACGTCAGCGGCCGCGCCTGGGTACCAAAGATGTTCTTGGCAATCTGCTGCAACGCAATCGAGACTCCGAAGGTCGCCAGCAGCGTCTCAAGCGGCCTGTGCGCCAGATAGCGGATCACCAGCCGTTCCAGCGCCACACCGGCCAGAAACGCAACGGCAAAAGCGAGCGGCAGCGCCACGATAATCGAGACCGTGTAGTTCGGAATATATTGCTGCACCACATAGCCGGTGTAGGCGCCGATCATGATGAACTCGCCATGCGCCATGTTGATCACGCCCATGACGCCGAAGGTGATGGCAAGCCCGATCGCGGCCAGAAAATAGATCGACGCCAGCGACAACCCGTCGAGCGCCAGATCGACAAACTGGTAGAAGCCGACCGTACCGCTGATATTGGCAAGCGTTTCCCTCGCAGCTGTTGTCAGCACCGGATCGGGTTCGGTGTAGATTTCCGCAAACACATGGCCGGCCACGGCCGAGCGTTGCTCTTCCCGCGTCACCAGAGGTGGCACCGTGCCATCGGCGGCAAGCGCCAGATAGGCCCGGTCGCGCGCTGATTGCGTGACCAGCTGCGCCACTGGTATACCGGCCACCAACCCATTCTTGATATTGGCAACCAGCGCCTGCTTGCGCTCCTCAAGTGGAACGATGGGCCGGGCCTTGTCTTCATCCACCAGCAACTGGTAGGCCGCATCGATGTCGATATCGCTGCCCGGCTTCAACAGTCGCGCAACATTGACGCCCTCCGGCACCTCTTCGAAGACTACAACCCTTGTCGCCAGCAGCGGATTGAGCGCAGCACGTGCATCGACGCCGGGGTCTCCGGCAAAACTCTCGATTGCTGCGACCCGTGTCGCCTGATCGCTGCCAAACCGGATGGTGAGGATCCGCTGCAACCGCTCTTTCCTGGCCTTGATGAGCGGATCGTTTTCCGTCTCGATCGCAGCCCTCAATATGCTCAGGTGGGATTCATTGGCGTCTCGCTCCAGCGCGGTCAGCGCCTGCAGGCGGCGCTCCGGATCAGGATCGGAGAGCTGAAACTGGACCAGCACGGCGGCAATCACGCCACGCACGCCGCTGTTTGGCTTGAGATTTTTAAGCTCTTTCTTGTCAGCCAGCCCGGCTTCCTCGCCGCTAGCGACATCAATCAGCTTGAGCTTTCCAGCGTCGGCTTCCTCGACGAAGAAAAACCGCCCGTCCGCCTCGCGCTGCCACAGCTCCTTCTCACGCCATTTTTCCAGAAAAACCGCAACACTCGGCGACCCGCTGGCAGCCAGAGCCTCCAGCACCGGACCGATGGTCCTGCGCGAGGGTTTCTCGATCTTTGCCTGGTGCGTCTCAAGCAGGGAATTGAGATCGGCATCCTGCGCATTGGCAGGTGCAAGCGCGATCATGACGGCAATCAAAACATAAAAAATGCGGAGCATGGGAAATCAAAACCGATTGGAAAGGCGGAAGGGGGCCGCAAGGCCCCCTTCCCTTCAACAGATCAATAGTTGGAATTGAGCTGTACGCAGGTTTTGGTGTCGGTGTTGTACATGCCGCACTTCAGCTCGATCCAGTCTGATTCCAGCACAGCTGATTCAGGCAGGAAATCGGTCCAGGCATCGCCTGGGACCGGCTCTGTCTGGCTGACGATATCGAACTGGCCATCGGCCTGGATTTCGCCGATCAGCACCGGCTTGGTCAGGTGATGGTTGGGCAGCATTTCAGACATGGTACCGGTCAGGTTCGGAGCTTTCTGTCCGACCACGGCTTCTGCAACAGCGTCCACATCGGTGGTGCCGGCAGCTTCGACAGCCTGAACCCACATGTTGAAGCCGATATAGGTGGCCTCCATCGGATCGTTGGTCACGCGCTCTTCACCGGCGAAGGCTTTCCATTCCTCGATGAATTCGGCGTTGACCGGAACATCAGCGGATTGGAAGTAGTTCCATGCAGCCAGGTGACCGACCAGGTTGGTGGTGTCGAGACCGGAGAGCTCTTCCTCACCGACCGAGAAAGCCACAACCGGAATATCATCCGCCGAGATACCGGCAGCCGCCAGTTCCTTGTAAAAGCCGATATTCGCGTCGCCGTTGATGGTCGAGATCACACCGACCTTCTTGCCGTCTGCGCCAAGCGCAACCACGTCACCGACAATCTTCGACCAGTCGGAGTGTCCGAACGGTGTGTAATTCACGAAGATGTCTTCCTCTGCGATGCCCTTGTCCTTGAGATACTGCTCGAGGATCTTGTTGGTTGTGCGCGGATAGACATAGTCGGTCCCAAGCAGCGCGAATTTTTCAACGCCGAGCTCTTCCAGGAAGTAGTCGGTCGCAGGAATTGCCTGCTGGTTGGGAGCAGCGCCGGTGTAGAACACGTTCTTGGAGGATTCTTCGCCCTCGTACTGAACCGGATAGAACAGAAGACCGTTAAGCTCTTCGATCACCGGCAGAACCGACTTGCGGCTCACCGAGGTCCAGCAGCCAAACATCACGTCAACCTTGTCGACGGTCAGCAGCTCGCGCGCCTTTTCGGCAAACAGCGGCCAGTCAGAAGCCGGGTCGACAACCACGGCTTCAAGCTTCTTGCCGAGCACGCCGCCCTTGGCGTTCTGCTGCTCGATCAGCATCAGGACTGTATCTTTAAGCGTTGTTTCCGAAATCGCCATCGTTCCCGAGAGCGAGTGAAGCACACCAACCTTGATGGTGTCTTCCGCTGCATAAGCAGAGTGAGTGAAAATGGTAGAAGTAAGAAATGCCGCCGCCCCTGCGATCTTCATTTTAGTGGTAAAATTCATATCAGCCTCCGTGCTGTTCGTGTCCACGATGAACAGCAATGCAAGCACCTTGCCAGTTGAGGGGGCGACCGAAAATTAACCGGAATTTAAGCTTTGCGGCCCGACAGCCCGACCTCGTTCGCCATGCTGTTGCCGTAATTTGCCTATTTATTAGGCTTGGTTCTTTTTGTGTGCACACAAAATAGTTCGACAGTGTTTCAGCCCACTGAAAACCGAACCCGCAGATTAAAAATATTCATCCCCAGGCCGGGCTTGCGTATCATCGAGTTTTGAACTCTTATGGTCACAGGTTGAAGCCATCGGCTTTAAAAACAACTGGCAACCAAGGAGCTCGTCACTTTATGAGCATGCCCCTTCTCTTGCTGGTCGCATTGGCGGCCTGGTTATCAACTCTGACAACATCCCATGCATCAACTTGGCTAAAAACCGGAAGCGAAACCACCAGACCTTACGGTCATGTGGAGTATTGCACACGCAACGCATCCGATTGCCGCAATCGCTCGGCCAGCTCCAGACTCCCGGCAGCCCGGCTCAATCTGCTTCAAAGCATCAACAACAAGGTAAACAGGGCAATCAAGCCGGCGTCGGACAGAACTGTCTTTGGCCGCAAGGAATTCTGGACCGCCAAGGCGCGTTCAGGCGACTGCGAGGATTTTGCTCTGGCCAAGCGCGCCAGGTTGCTGCGCAGCGGTTTCAAATCGTCCCAGCTGCTGTTGACCATGGGATACAAGGGCAATGAAGCCCACACCGTGCTGGTGGTCAGAACCAGGGATGGCGACTACGTGCTCGACAATCTTGAAGACGACGTGCAGCCGGTTCAGTCCGCCCGCATGAGCTTTCGCAAGATCCAGTCGCCGAGCCATGGCGGACGCTGGCTGAAGATCACCGGCAAGACCGGCAAAAACCCCTGATTTCAGCCTGCTGCGGAACGCGCACAATCTGCGCGTTTCGCACCTGCTCACTTCGCCTGGTCAACCAAAGCGACCTGTAGCCTGAATATTCTGTGGCAACATGGTAGGCCTGTGCTATGCCTCCACGCCTTGATGGCATGAACGGCCTGGAACACGCCGGAGGATATTTTGGTCGCGGCATTTCGCTTCATCCACACAGCTGACATCCACCTTGATTCGCCACTCAAGTCGCTCGCGTTACGCAATCCAGATCTCGCCGAACTGATCGGCGGAGCTACGCGGCAAGCCTTCAGCGGCATCATTGACCTGTGCATCAGCGAGCGCGTCGATGCGCTTGTGATTGCGGGTGACCTGTATGACGGCGATCAGACCTCGATGAAAACTGCCCGGTTTCTTGCCGGTGAACTCGGCCGCCTATCAGATGCCGGCATCCGCACCTTCATCATTCGCGGCAATCATGACGCCCTGTCGCGGATTTCCCGTGAACTGGTGCTACCGGATCTGGTCAAGCTGTTTGGCGGACGCGCCGAACAAGTTTTGATTGAACGCGGGCCCGGCGAAAAACCGGTCGCAGTTCACGGGCTTAGTTTTGCCCACCCCACCGCGCCCGAAAGCCTGCTTCCAAAATACGCAGCTGCCATCCCCGATGCCATCAATGTCGGCATCATGCACACGAGCCTTGGCGGCGCGCCGGGACATGATTCCTATGCTCCCTGCAGCCCGGCTGAACTGCAGGCCACCGGCTATGACTATTGGGCACTGGGTCACATCCACAAACGCTCTGTTGTCAGCGGCTCCTCCACCATAGTAATGCCCGGCATGCCGCAAGGTCGCGACATCAACGAGGACGGCCCCAAATCGGCAACACTGGTCTCGATTTCCGATGACGGCGCCGTCAGCCTGGAAGAAAAGCCGACCGCACTTGCCGAATTTACCCGCGTCACCATAGATGCTGGCGGCCTGAGCGATTGGACAGACCTGGCTCATTCGTTGAGCGACGCTCTGAAACAGGCGCGCAGCAAGTCAGCAGCCCCCGAACTGGTCGCTCGAATCGGTTTTGCCGGTGAGACCGCGCTCGCCTGGCGCATGCGCCGGGACGCCGACCTGCTGATGGCCGAGGCTGAAGAACGCGCAGCCCAGATCGGCGCCATCTGGGTGGAAAAACTCGAGATCGACTGCACGCCGCCGGCAGACGCACGCAAATCATCCACCGGCCCCTTGGATGAATTGCGCGACCTGATCGAAACCGGGATCCTCAATTCCGATGCCTTTGAAATCGCCCTGTCTCAGGTCGCCGACACGCTTCAGGGCCAGCTGCCGACCGATCTGCGAGATCTGTTCGGCGATGATGAAAGCGAGACCAGGGCCCGGCGCATGGAGCTTGCACGTCAAGGCGCGGAGGATGTGCTGGCGCGATTGCAGTCCGCTTCCGGGTCAGGGAGCGAGCCTGCCTGATGCGTCTCAACCGTCTCGACCTGACCCGCTACGGCAAGTTTACTGACCATGTCATCGACTTCGGCGCACCCGTTGCCGGTGGCTGTGACCTGCATATCGTCTACGGCCCCAACGAGGCCGGCAAGTCGACCCTGTTCAGCGCGTGGCTCGATCTCCTGTTCGGCATCGGCGCGCAAAGCAGCTACAATTTCATTCACCCCTACCCCAACATGCAGATTGGCGCGTCGATCAACCTCGACGGCACGTCTTCGGAGTTCGTCCGCATCAAGCGCGCGCAGAACAGCCTGCTCGACCGGCAGAACCAGCCGGTTTCGGACGGCGCACTGCTGGCGGGACTTGGCGGTCTCGACCGCACCAACTACCAGACCATGTTCTCGCTTGATGACGAGAGCCTGGAACAAGGCGGCGAAAGCATTCTGGCAAGCCGTGGGGATCTGGGCGAACTTCTGTTTTCGGCCAGCGCCGGGCTCGGCGAATTGTCCCAGCAACTTGTCCAGCTTCGCGGCGAAACCGAGGAATTCTACAAGCCTCGAGCGCAAAAGCGCATTCTGGGTGAACTGAAAGCCGAGCTTGCCGAGCTCAAGGCCGAGCGCGACAGCATCGACATCCAGGCCAGCAAATACGCGCAGCTGAGCAAGGAGCTCGAGGAAGCGGGTAACCGCCACGATGAAACCTGCGACCAACGCAGGCAGCTGCGCGGCCGGCTCGCTGCTGTCGACCGCCTGCTCACGGCCCGGCCGCGCATGGCTGATCTCGAAAGACTGCAGCAACAGCTGAACAAGTTGATCGACCTGCCAGACGTAGCGCCGGAATGGCGGCAACAGGTTCGTGATCTTGGCAATGAAGAGGCTGCTCTTGAAGCAGGCGGCGCAGCCTTGAGCGAAGAGATCGAACGTCTGGCGGCGGAGCGCGAGACCATCGGCGTCGACACGAAAATACTTTCGCTGGAGAGCCGACTGGCTGAGCTTGAGCGGCAGCGCACCCGTCATGACACCGCCGAGGAAGATCTGCCCGAGCGGCGCGCAGCTCTCACCCGCATCGACGCTACCATCAGCCAGCTCCTGATCCGTCTCGAACAATCCGGCACGCACAAGCCCGAAGAGCTGTTGCTGAGCTCCGCACGAACAGCAACGCTGCGCGAGCTGATAGACACAAGGGCAAGTCTTGATGTCCGCCTTGCCACCGCCCGCAAGGAGGTGACTGACGCCAAGGCCGGGCGCGAAGACGCCCAGGAGCAATTGCGAGCCGCCGGCGGCCGCGACACCACGCCCGAGCAGCGTCAGAGTCAGCTCGACGCCCTGTCTGAAGTCCTGACCGTATTGCGCAACAGCGATCACGAGCTGAGACATCACAGCGCAGAGCGCGCCATCGCCCTGACCCGCCAGGACCTCGACACACGGCTTGAGGCACTGGCTCCGTGGCACGGTGAAACCGCCGACCTGCGCACAATGCGCCCGCCCTCAACAGACACGCTGCGCAAATGGAAATTGCAAACCGAGCAGACTGACAGCAAAAGCGCTGAGCTGGCGCAGGAAATCTCCCGTCTCGGCCAGACGCTGCGGCGTTTCGAAGCCGAGGCAGAGGCGCTGGCCCAATCGCGTGCGCTGCCGTCCACAGCCGAAAACCAGGCGCTGAGGGCAGCAAGGGACGAGGCCTGGACCAGGCACAAGGCCGGGCTCGATCCGCAAACCGCCACAGCCTTCGAAACCGCCATGCAAAACCATGACGACGCGGCTGACAGGCGCGCGGCACATCAGGCCGAGGTGGCAAAACTCAATGAGATCGCCGTGCAATCCGCGATTGCCAAGGCCGATCTCGAAGCCGCAGAAACTGCCAGATCGGAGCTGGAAACGGCACGTGCCGAACTTCGGGATTCGATCGCCGCAGCCATCAGCGAATTGGCAGACACCCTGCCCGCTGAAATGACGCTCGAAGCACTGGAGGATTGGCTCAAGCGCCGCGAGCTTGCGCTTGAAGCCGATGACGCGCTGCGCCGCCACCTGCACGACCTTGAAACCGCCGAACAGGACCGGCAGGCAGCCCGCGCGCGCCTTGTGAGAGCGCTGGCGCCACTCGACCCCGACGCCGCTGCCGAAGACGAACTGGAGGCACTCGCAACCCGCGCCCGGCATCTGATCAGCCACGAAACCCGGCTCGACACCCATCGCCGCAATCTGGCCGAGCAGGATCGCATCCTCAAACGTCGCGAACTTGATCTCCGGAACGCCGACGAGGAGGCCCAGGCCTGGATGCTGGCCTGGAAGCAGGCCTGTGCGGGATGCTGGCTCGGCGAAGGCGAGAAAGCGCCGACCGCAGCTGAAATCCGCGAGGCCCTGCCGCTGCTCGGCGAAATGGCAACCGCACTGAACGACCGCGCCAGCCTGGCCGATCGCATCGCCAAGATGGAACGCGATCAGGCCGGCTACACTGCCGCACTTCATGCCGCCGCATCAGAAATCGGCGTCGAAACCGACAGCGTGGCATCTGCCACCATCGCCCGGCAACTTGCCGAACGGCTGGCAGCAGCTGAAAAGGCACGCACCCGGCACGAAGACCTCTCCCGCCAGATCGAGGATGCCACCGAGCGCCAGCGCAGGCACGGCGAAACCAGCGCCGTCCATGCCGCGAAAAAAGCCCGGATGCTCGACGGTCTTGGCGCCGAGACACTGGCCGATGCCGCCTTGACCATCGAGCAGGCGCTCGAGCGCAAACAGCTTGCTGGCCGGGTCGAGCAAACCGCCTTCGAGATCCGTGAAACCCTCGGAGCGGGCTCGCTTGAAGACGCCCGTTCGCAACTCGAAGCCGCAGACACCGACCAACTCAGAGAAGAAAAGCAGGAGCTTGAAGCCGCGCTGGAAACCCTCGACGCCGAGGTTCAGCATCTGTTTGCCGCCCGCACCCGCGCATCCGACGCCATCAACGCGGTCGGCGGAGATGACGCGGTGGCCCGCATCGAGCAACAGCGCAAGACCGTCCTTCTCGCCATCGCCGAAGGGGCTGAGCGTTATCTCAGGCTCTCGGCCGGCATCATCGCCATGGAACAGGCGCTGACGCTCTACCGCGAACGCCACAGCTCCTCGATGATGCAGCGCGCCTCGGACGCCATCCGCATCATCAGCCGCGGCCGCTACACAGGCCTTGCCTCGCAGCCCGACCATGGCCGCGACAAGGGCCGCGAACTGCTGATCGCCATCCAAAATGACGGCACTTCCAAACAGGCGGCGGAAATGTCCAAGGGCGCCCGCTTCCAGCTTTATCTGGCGCTGCGGGTCGCGGGCTTTCACGAATTCGCTGCAACCCGCCAGACCGTGCCCTTCATCGCCGACGACATCATGGAGACCTTTGATGATTTCCGTGCCGAGGAAACCTTCCGGCTGTTTGCCGGCATGGCAAAGGTCGGCCAGGTGATCTACCTCACCCACCACCGCCACCTCTGCGACATCGCGAGATCGGTCTGCCCGGATGTCACCATCCACGAACTGACGCCCTGATTTTCGGATTATCGGCAGTTTTTCCGCAGCTGCGAACAGGCGTGACTTGGCAGAAGCCGCGTATGCCTGTATCGAGGCCGCACTCTCGTTAACCCGCGTTCGGGTCAGTTTCCGAGATGGTCGTGAAAACGCTGGGCCGGCTCAAAGCCTCCCGAGGCCCGCTTTTGCGACCATCGCATTGCCGAACCATCCTATCACCGGACAGGACGACCACTCTCCATGATCTCGCTCAACAGCTACGCCTCGCAATGGACCAGCAATGTCCGCGGCGACATTCTTTCAGGCCTCGTCGTCGCCCTGGCGCTGATACCCGAGGCAATCGCCTTTTCGATCATCGCCGGCGTCGACCCCAAGGTCGGCCTCTACGCCTCGTTTTCGATCGCCGTGATCACGGCCATCGTCGGCGGCCGCCCGGGCATGATTTCGGCTGCAACGGCAGCCACCGCGGTGCTGATGGTGACGCTGGTCAAGGAACACGGGCTTGAATACCTGCTCGCAGCCACCGTGCTTGCCGGCCTGATCCAGATTGTCGCCGGCATTGCCAGGCTTGGCTACGTCATGCGCTTTGTCTCGAAATCGGTAATGACCGGCTTCGTCAACGCGCTCGCAATCCTGATCTTCATGGCGCAGCTGCCCGAGCTCATCGGCGTGCCCTGGCTCACCTATGTCATGGTCGCGGGCGGGCTTGCGATCATCTACCTGTTCCCGCTGATCACCACAGCCATCCCCTCGCCGCTGGTCACCATCGTGGTGCTGACCGCGATCACCTGGTTCTTCGGCTTCGACAATCTGCGCACCGTCGGCGACATGGGCGCCCTGCCCGATACGCTGCCGGTGTTCCTGATCCCGCAGATCCCGTTCAACCTCGAAACGCTCTGGATCATCCTGCCCTATTCGGTCGCCGTCGCTGCCGTCGGCCTGCTTGAATCGCTGATGACCCAGACCATCGTCGACGATCTCACCGACACCACCTCGAACCGCAACATGGAATGCGTCGGCCAGGGCATCGCCAACACCGCCACCGGCTTCATCGGCGGCATGGCCGGCTGCGCCATGATCGGCCAGTCGATCATCAACGTGAAATCCGGCGGCCGCGGACGTCTGTCCACCTTCGTCGCCGGCACCATGCTGCTGTTCTTCATCGTCGTTCTGGGGGATTCCGTCGCGCAGATCCCGATGGCGGCCCTGGTCGCGATCATGATCATGGTCTCGATCGGCACCTTCTCCTGGTCCTCGATTGCGAGCCTGCGCACCCATCCGCGCTCATCGTCTGTGGTGATGCTGGCAACCGTGCTGTTCGTGGTCTTCACCCACAATCTGGCCATCGGCGTTCTCGTCGGCGTGCTGCTCTCGGGCCTGTTCTTCGCCTGGAAGATTTCCCAGCTCTTCGGCGTCCGCTCGACCCTGTCCGAAGATGGCAAAACCCGCACCTATATCGTCGAAGGCCAGCTGTTCTTCGCTTCCGCCGAAGATTTCATGAAGGCGTTTGATTTCCGCGAACTGCTGGAAAAGGTCGTCATCGACGTCTCCCGCGCCCACATCTGGGACATTTCCAGCGTTGCAGCCCTCGACATGGCTGTGCTCAAGTTCCGCCGCGACGGCGCCGAAGTCGAGATCATCGGCATGAACGAAGCCTCGGAAACCATCGTCGACCGGCTTGCCATTCACGACAAACCGGGCGCCATGGACAAGTTGATGTCGCATTGATGCAATGCCTGGATCAGGCGGAACCGCTTGATCCAGCCAAAGTGCCGTAGATAGATTGATGTAGAGCGGCCCTGGGGTCCAATTGAACGAGACCCGCGCTCTAAGGAGGAGCAGACCATGACCAACATCCTTTTGGCCCTTGTTGACGGGTCCACCTATTCGAAAAGCGTCTGCGACCATGCCGCCTGGGCCGCCGGACGCATGCAGGCCGGCGTCGACCTCTTGCATGTGCTCGACCGCAACGCCGGCGCCGACAAGTCCGATCTCTCCGGCTCGATTGCGCTGGGCGCCCGCACCGCGCTGCTCGAGGAACTCTCCTCGCTCGATGAACAGCGCGCAAAACTGCTGCAGCAAAAGGGCCGCGCCATTCTCGACGATGCCCGCGCGATCATCGAAAAAGCCGGCCAGAAGGTCGTCGGCGCGCATCTGCGCCAGGGCGAGATTGTCGAAACCGTGATCGAGCAGGAAGGCCCTGCCAGCATGATCATGATCGGCAAGCGCGGCGAGGAAGCCGATTTCGCCAGCTTGAGACTCGGCGCCAATCTCGAGCGCTTCATCCGTTCGAGCCACAAGCCGGTCTTCGTTGCCTCGCGCGCCTTCAAGCCGATCAACACCGTCATCGTCGCCTTCGATGGCGGCGCCTCGAGCCAGCGCGTGGTCGACCACATCGCCCGCAACCCGCTGTTTGCAGGCCTCAAGATCGATCTGGTCACCGTCGGACAGAAGAACCGCGACTCTGAGAAGGCGCTGGAAGACGCAAAAGCCATCCTCACCGGCGCAGGCCTCGAGGTCGAAACCACCATCATCGCCGGCCAGCCCGACGAAGTGCTGGGCAAACGCGTCGAAGACTGCGGCTCCTGCCTCGTCGCCATGGGCGCCTACGGCCACTCGAGAATCCGCGCCTTCGTGCTCGGCTCGACGACGAGTGAAATGCTGCGCTCCTGCAAGGCGCCTGTGCTGTTGATGCGGTGAGTGGGGGTTGTGACTTGGCCACTGGCTAAGAGTTGGCAGGAAAGGGAAGCACTTAATGACAAAATGTCATCAAGCAGGATGGAGCTTTCAGCCCAACGCGAACATTGGTTAAGATCAGACAACGCTGCGGTGCGAACTATCATTTCGGTCGTTTGCGACGGCCACGAAAATGGGCGGCGATTGAACCTGCACCAGTATGCAGAATTTCCTTTGGCAACGACCGATCTAGCGCTACAAGAAATAGATGCTCGATAAAATGACCAGCGAAGAAACGTCAGCCGCGCTGCGTGGCGAAATGAAATTGTCCGCCACAGATGAGGCTGCATATGAAAAAACGGGCAGACCGCCAACTATACTTAGCCTCTTTTGTGGCTGTGGCGGCTTGGACCTTGGTTTTGAACAGCAAGATTATGAAGTTGGCTTGGCGTACGACCTCCGTCCTGCAGCTGTTGCGTCGCACAACAATGCGCGAACGACCAAACGGGCTTTTGTACGTGACGTCTCGAAATTGACTCTTGATGTTCTTGACGCAGACTATGGCAGCCGCTTTACACCCAACGGAGTAATTGGCGGACCGCCTTGCCAAAGCTTTAGTCGCGGCAATGTCTCCAAATCCGAAGACGACCCGAGGCGTTTTATGGTTGCCAAGTTCTTCAGCGTCGCGCTTCTTTTGCATCGACGATGTGATTTGGATTTCATTGTAATGGAGAACGTTACCGAGGTTGCCAAGGCCGACGGTGGGGAGCTTCTGGCAAAAGAAGTTCGAAGGCTTGAGGCGTCAGGTTTCGCCGTACACACGGCTGTCTACAATTCAATTGACTATGGGGTTGCTCAAAACCGGCGAAGACTGATTTTGGTTGCGCTCAACCGAAAAAAGGCAACTAAAACATGGAAAGCGCCTACTCCCGCCCCAAAAAAACAAACCGTCGCTGATACAATTTTCGGGCTGCCAGAACCTACAGTATTCGCCGAGTCTGACGAGGTAGAAGCCTTTCCTGCCCACCCGAATCATTGGTGTATGACGCCCAAATCTAAGAAATTCATTGACGGAAGTCTTCGAGCGGGGCGTTCCACAGGGCGTAGCTTTAAGACGCTCTCTTGGGACAAACCCAGTTACACGGTGTCCTATGGTCACCGCGAGGTACACGTACACCCTAATTGTCATCGCCGACTCAGCGTGTTTGAAGCGATGCTGCTCCAAGGTTTTCCAGCAGAGTTTGTTTTATCGGGAACAATGTCTGACCAATTCTCGCAAGTCAGCGAAGCCGTACCACCGCCGCTAGCGAATGCAATAGCAGCCTCCGTTAAGGATACGCTCTATTCTGCCTCCATAAATTGCACATCAAAAGCTTTGAGCGCCTCTAGACTGTAGCCGGCTCCCACAAGAAGCTGCCTTTGCTTAGCAGCAAATTCCTGCCTGTCATCTTCGTTGCTCCGAAAGTGATGATCCAGATCAGTCATATTCTGAACCCGATCTAGGGCCATCATGGAGTAGTCCACGTTGTTCTTGTCCTGTGGCGATGGGTTTTGCACCGCGCCATATAAATCAGCCATATTCACCGGTTGCTTTTTAAACTCAAAAGCAAGGCAGGGCATCGAAGCTCCTTCTTCGTCTGTTGGCTTCGTTGAGTAACAAAAAAACACCTTCGTCTTCAGGTCCCAGCCTTGCTCGTTCGCGTTGTGCAGCAACCATTTAGTTAAGCCCAACGCGAACTTATTCAGAAAACGCCTGGGGTTCGCATTTGAAGTCTCTAGCGCTCGTTCTAGGTCCTCCCCCTCGTCCCCAATCGCAATCGTCGCGCCATCTCGAAAGGCCGCTGAGGCGTGTGCATTTTGACGGATGGCATTGGACATTGCGTTCATTACATCGAGAGAAACGTTGTCAAATCTTGCATCCGTAGTCAGGAATAGGCACCATGGGTCAGCCATTCTCTGAAACTGAAGCTCAACGAGGCTAAATAACGCGTTGATAATACGTGAAGGTTGCTGCGCCTTTGGCGGAGCAATAGATCCACATGCATCGATATTCACAATGTGAAAGGGAGCGCGGTCCCGCACCTCTCTATATGCTTGCCCATTGGGCGATGCGATTTGCTCGAAGCTATACGGGAAAGTGATTGATGTATCCTCCATCACACCGCTTTTGATCAAAGAGTCTGCTCGAACTTCTGACCTCGCTCTGATAGCTTCCTTTTCTGCCTCAGACAAGAAACCGGTTGCTTCTAGACTCAGCCCTTTAGCGCTTGCAGCGTTGCCGACCACCTCAACATCAAAATAATCGATACCGGGCAACGTTAGGTATTTCAGTTTCCCATCCCCGATGCTTGACGCATTGCTCGCGCGTAAACGATCTATCAAATTGGAAGCACAGGCCTTCCACTGTCGTTCGCGCACATATTGCTTCCTTGGACGGTGCCACGGCTGGAGTTCCCTTAGTGGTATCGGAACAGCTATCTCTTCGATATCCACCGCCAGTACACTTTGCGCCATGTCTTCGTTGTCATCATCAAAATCGTCAGGCATCAATCTTCTTTCATTACCTCAATAAGATCACGGATCAGATTTGCCCGTTCTTCAGAATTGAGGCGACCCAACACGCCGTATGCTTCCAAAACGATTGCGATTGCAGACGACTTTGCCGCTTCGAAATTGCTCCCATTTGCCGCCCAGTCCACTTCCACTCCGCCAATTTCAGGCGGAAGTTCCTCCACCGTCAGCTCAGACTCTTCGTCGGTTGATCGTGGCTGTTGTTTTGTAAGAGGCGGGTCGGACTCTTCGCCTCGCTTCGCTTCCCAAACCCTTATTGCAGTTGCCACTTTTCCACGATTGGCAACAACTCGTTGTACTTTTCGTTCTGCCTCTAGGTCTTCTTTACCTAAAGCCTTGTTACGATTTAGAAAAAGCCTTAACGTTCGATGAAGCCAACGCTGAATATAAAGGTAATGTGGATGGCTGAAATTAAATGACTCTCTGTCGATATTGATTGCCCCGTCTAGGCCTTCAGTCACAAAAATCTCTGCCGTAATTTGCGAAAGCCGGTTGTATTCGGAGGTCTGGTAGTCCAAAAAACTTCGATCAAAAAGCGTACCACTCGCGTCTCTAACTCGGATCAAGACGCCTTGATTTTCTTTTGGGATGATTTTGCTGTTCCAATAGAGGTAAGCTTCGAAGGATAACTGACCGCCGGCTCTCTCCAACTCATCAGGCTTGAAAGCAGTCTCAACTTTGTCTGCCATCATCATAGGAGCTTTAAGCCGCGAAGTGCGGCGCAGTTCCGATGAGCATGTAATTGGACGTTTTAGCCGAACGCCGTCGACAATCACAGCGAATGGTAATTTATCGCCTTGAGTTCCCGAAGTAAGTTCCAGTTTTTGGCGAAGCGATTGATCACCCAAATCTAAGTCTGTTATGCCTTTACCATTCTTGTCGGCTGTGAAGAACATCAATCCGGACGCTTCTGTGCTGTCGAATGGGTGGTTTCCAATATATTCCAATGGCATGGCCAGACTTAAACGCCACAAGAGTTTCATGTATTCATCGAAGTGCTCTAAAAGAGCCTTCCATTTTCCAGAAGCCGTTGCAGCAGCCTTAAACAGTGCTAAGAATTTTTCCTCGTCGGATGCTCCGCCTTCCCATGGGAAGTTTGCTTCGACCCCTTCTTTTAAGCCCGGAATTTGATCCGGCAGGACGCCTACATGATACGTGGGAGCGTCTCGCATCGCCTGTAATTCGGACCCTTCTGAAGCTACCAATCGCCATCTTCGTGTACTCTGGAGAGCTCTTCTGATTTCAGGCATAAGATTGAACAAAACAATACTTGTTCCATGGGTATCTAAATCACTTTCCTGAACAGTTTCACTGATGACGTTGACTTCTCCGGCTAAGAATTCGCTATCGTCCTTATCAGTTGACCTCTTGTCGTCATGTTCGCGCAACTTGACCGTTGCACTGGTCCGGAATCTTTCGCCCTTGGCCTTTGTAGTAATCAAAAAGTGGTTGGTAAGCTGTGCAACAGAAAAGAGGCCAATTCCGATTTTTCCGATGAGGGGGCGCCCACCTGGGCTATGATCGACGCTTTCCGTCGAAACCGTTCCATACTGCTTGCCGGTTTTTGTCCGCTTCGAGCTACCACCAATAGACTTGACTACATACATGACCTCCTCGCGGGTCATGCCGTTACCATTATCTCTAACAACTACCTGCTTAAAGTCAGGAGCCCCTGTTTCTACGACCACACGCGTTGCGTCCGCATCATAAGCGTTGGCAATTAACTCACGAAACGCCGCCCAAGGCTCGCGATAAATACCATCGGTTACCCTCGCGATTATCCTTTGACTAGTTGATAGGGGCGTCGTTACTGCGTTACCCGTGTCAGTCTTTTGTATTAGTTCATTTGTCAGGTCAGAGATAGTTTGTTTGGTTTCTGTAGCCGAGCTTCCCATGGTCAAATCGATCACTTTCTCATCGTCAGAGCTTTGACGCCCGACTGTTCAAGTCTGCAATCTTGAGCTGAAATTTGCAATAACAATCTAAAGACTTGAGAATGGAACCAGGAGGGTCAGAGACGCTCTATCAAAGGCCGACGTGGCGGCCGTTGCATTCAGTTCCTACGCATCTCATATAAACGACCTTTTCGAGTTGTGGTACGCTCGACCGTTCATGGCCAGCAGTGTATATCCGGACTTCACAAGTAGCTGAAGTTTCTTCGCTCTCGCAGCGAACGTCACCATCCAATCCAACCACCTCCCCCTACCCCTGCAACCACATCGGCTTTCGCCGCCGGAGTGATGAAAAACCTTGGCAGCCCCCACGAACTAACCACCACCTCATCACCCCGCCAAGATCTTCGGCACCATGTTCGGCCTGAGCCGATACGCATCCGGCATGCCTGAGCCCAGCAGCGGGCGCAGATACATGCGGAAGGCGTCGGTCACGTCATGACCGGACTGAGCGATGAAGTCGTCGGGCATGGTCCGGGTCTTGCCGGCCACCAGTTCCAGCGGCACCAGTTCGTAGTCGACCGAGTAATGGCCGGTGCGCTTGATCGCCACCGATCCGTCGCGATCGCCGAACATGCCGTATTGCACGGCTTTCTCGCCGACCTCGCGGGCTTCGTTCTGGTCGACATCGGACACGCAGCCGACAAAACTGCGCTGAATGTAGCCGAGCGTATCGCCCCGCACCCGGGTGATCTTGAGTTCGTCCTTGATCTTCTGGGTCAACAGATCGGCCAGCGCGCCGCTGCCCGACAACTGCACATTGCCATGCGCGTCGCGTTCGACCTCATTGGCGAGCTTCGCGATGATCGGCTGGCCCGAGCTGTCATGAATGCCTTCACTGACGGCAACGACACAGCGCCCGAGCCGGTCATAGACCTGCTTGACGTCGGAGAGGAAACGGTCGATGTCGAAAGTTCGCTCCGGCATGTAGATCAAATGCGGCCCGTCATCGGAGAATTTCTTGCCCAGCGCCGAGGCCGCGGTGAGAAAGCCTGCGTGGCGGCCCATGACCACGCCGATATAGACGCCGGGGAGCGCCGCATTGTCGAGATTGATGCCCATGAAGGCCTGGGCGACATAGCGCGCAGCCGAGGGGAAGCCCGGCGTATGGTCGTTCTCGACCAAATCATTGTCGATGGTCTTGGGAATGTGGATGCAGCGCAGATTGTAATCTGCCTTGCGCGCCTCGTCATTGACGATCCGGACGGTATCCGAGGAATCATTGCCGCCGGTGTAGAAGAAATAGCCGATCTCGTGCGCCCTGAGCACCTTGAAGATTTCCTGGCAGTATTTCAGGTCCGGCTTGTCGCGCGTCGAGCCGAGCGCCGAGGACGGCGTGTTGGCGACCATTTCCAGATTGTGGGTGGTCTCCTGGGTCAGGTCATAGAAATCCTCGTCGAGAATGCCGCGCACGCCGTGGACTGCGCCATAGATCAGCTCGACCTCGCGGAACTTGCGCGATTCCAGCACCGCGCCCACCATTGACTGATTGATAACCGCCGTCGGCCCGCCCCCTTGCGCGACCAGCACCTTGCCATGAAACACTGAGTTCTCCTCCTGTACACTGATCTACAATCAGCACCATTTGCGACCGGCAAACAAGTGCCGACGCCTGTCTCTTGTTACATCTCGTTCGTTAGATCCAGCAGCTTTTGAGATGATCAGGGTATTCGTGTGTCCGACAACCAATGCTCGGGTGCGAACCAACCTCTCCTACCCCGGCAATCCCAATGGTCGCTGTTGCCGCCAGTGATAAAACACCTTGGCCATCGCTGCGGACACGATCCGCGCATCAACGGTGTCCGACCGGCTGGTCAGCATGATCGGCACCCGGGCGCCGAGCGCGATGCCCGCCGACGAGGCGCCGGCCAGGTGGATCAGCTGCTTGGCCACCATGTTGCCGCTTTCCAGATTTGGCGTCACCAGAATATCGGCATGGCCCGCAACGTCCGAAACGATCCCTTTGGCCGCCACGGCGGCGGGCGAAATCGCATTGTCAAACGCAAGCGGCCCATCCACCTTGCCGCCGGTAATCTGGCCCCGGTCGTGCATCTTGCAGATCGCCGCGGCGAGCAGCGTCGAGGGCAGTTTGCCGGTCACGGTTTCGACCGCCGAGAGCAACGCCACCAGCGGCACCTCGACGCCGATGGCAATCGCGAGGTCGATGGCGTTCTGGACGATGTCCTTCAGCGCTTCGAGATCGGGGGAGATGTTGATCGCCGCATCGGTGACAAACAGCGTCCGGTCCTGTCCCGGCACATCCAACGCAAACACATGGCTCAATCGCCGTTCGGTGCGCAATCCCTTGCTCTTGTCGAGCACAGCGGTCAACAACTCGTCGGTGTGCAGCTTGCCCTTCATCAGCGCACCGGCGCGCCCCTCATGCACCAGCGCCACGGCGGCTTCGGCTGCGGCATGGCTGTGCGGCGCGTCAATGATTTCAAGCCCGCGCAGATCCAACCCCGCCTGTTCCGCCGCCGCCTCGATCTTGGCCTTGGGGCCAACCAGCAGCGGGACGATCATGCCCTCGTCGCGTGCCGCGATGGCGCCACCCAGGCTCAGATCATCACACGGGTGAACAATGGCAGTCCTGAGCGGCTCAAGCAGTCGCGCCTGCTCGACCAGCGCGCCAAACCGGACACCTGCCGCCGTGAAGCGCGATCCCGGCATGCGCGCCACCGCTCGTTTGATCTTTTCGCGCGGCGCCTGCACGTCCGCACTTCCGGTCACAACCGTCTCGCCCTCGGCATTGATGCAGACACAATCGAGCGTGACCACCGCCGTGCTCTTGTCGACGCCGGTCACTTCAACCCGCACTCTTATACGATCGCCGATCTTGACCGGGTGATGAAATTTCAGCGTCTGGCCGAGATGAACGGTTCCGGGACCGGGCAATTGCGTTGCCAGCACGGCTGAAATCAGCGTGCCGGCCCACATGCCGTGAGCGATGCCCTGCTGCAATTCCGTACCTTCAGGGTCGCCGGTTTCCAGACACGCCGGATTGACGTCAGCTGCCACCGTGGCGAACTGGGCCATCTCGGGCTGGGTCAGCACACGCTCGATCTCGGCGCAGTCCCCGATCCCGATTTCATCAATGGTGCGGTTTACGATCAGATCCATTCAGGCACTCCAATGACATTCCACAAGGCTGCAGCAGGGCCGGGTTTTCCCAGCCGACACCCGCCGCCAAGCGCGCGATCACGCCGCACAGACGGCAACCTTGCCCCAGCACTGCAGCAGATACAAGACAGCCGCCGATCCATGCATTTATGGGCATCATGAGCATTGGCAAACGGCCATGTGTACAGCAACCGCACAGGCCTTGCAGGCTCAAGATCTAGTCCAGTGTGCGGCGGAACCGCATCAGCGCCAGCAGCGTGAAGACCGCGACAAAGATCATCAGTGCTGCAAGCGGCGTGGCCACTCCTTGCAGGTCTGCGCCCTTGAGCATGACCGCGCGGATGATCCTGAGAAAATGCGTCAGCGGAAAGATTTCGCCCAGCACCTGCGCCCAGTCCGGCATGCCGCGATAGGGAAACATGAAGCCCGACAACAGGAGTGAGGGCAGAAAGAAGAAAAACGTCAGCTGCATCGCCTGCATCTGGGTTCGCGCAAGTGTCGAAAACGCGTAGCCGAGCAACACCAGCGCCAGCACGAAGATCAGGATGCTGACCAGCAACAGCGTCAGCGATCCGACGAACGGCACATTGAACAGGAACTTCGCCGCCGTCAGCACCACAAGCACCTGAACCCCGCCGACCACCAGAAACGGCAGCACCTTGCCGAGCATGATCTCAAGCGGGCTTGCTGGCATGGCCAGAAGGTTTTCCATCGTGCCGCGCTCGGTCTCCCGCGTCAGCGCCATCGACGTCATCATCACCATGGTCAGTTGCAGGATCACGCCCAGCAGCCCCGGCACGATGTTGTACTGGGTGATGCCCTCGGGATTGTAGAGCCGGTGCACCACCACCTCGAGCGCCGCGGTCGATTGCTCTGCGGCAAGCGCTTCCGCCGATTGCTCGCGCAACAAAGCCTGTGCTGCCACGGTGCCGAGCGTCGAAATCGCACCTGACGCCACCGATGGATCGGTCGCATCCGCCTCGATCAGGATCTGCGGATGATCACCGCGCTGCACCCGGCGGGCAAAGTCCGAGGGCACCGTGACCACGAAGGACACAGTGCCTGACTGGATCAGCCGGTCAGCTTCCTCAGCACTCGCCACCACATGGTCGAACCGGTAGTAGCCAGTGTTCTCCATCGCCGAGACCATGGCCCGTGTGTAGTGGTCCTGGCTGGTGGTCACAAGTGCTGCCGGTAGCCCCTTGGGGTCATTGTTGATGGCAAAGCCGAACAGCACCAGCTGCATCAGCGGCACACCCAGCATCATCGCAAACGTGATCCGGTCGCGCCGCATCTGGATGGCTTCCTTGGTGATGATCGCCATCAGCCGGCGAAACGAGAACAACGTGCTCATGCCATGTTGTCCGTCGATTTGCCCATGAACTGGATGAACACATCCTCAAGGCTGGTGTTGCCCTCCTGATAGTCGACCCCTGTGTCTGCAGCCACCTTCACCACAGCCGCCGACAGTGCAGCCTTGTCTTGGCCGACAACATGCAGGGTCAGCCCAAAGGGCGCCACCTGATCGACCCCTTCCATCCCCTGCAGCAGATGCGCGGCTTGGGTGATGTTGCCGCCCTGCATGACGAATGTCGTCAATGCTGCGTTGCGGATCACCTCCGGCACGCTGCCGCTGGCCAGCAGCTTGCCATAGGAGATGTAATGGATGCGGTGGCAACGCTCGGCCTCGTCCATGTAATGGGTGGAGACCAGCACGGTCAGCCCGGCGCTTGCGCGCATATGGATCTCGTCCCAGAATTCCCGCCGCGCCTTCGGGTCGACGCCCGCCGTCGGCTCATCCAGCAACAGCAGCTTCGGCCTGTGCATGATGCAGGCCGCCAGCGCCAGCCGCTGTTTCCACCCGCCCGAGAGCGTGCCCGCCAGCTGTTTACGGCGCGACGAGAGCCCGAGGTCTTCAAGCGTGTCACGCACGGACACCGGCTCGAGATCGTAAAGCCGCGCCACAAATGTCAGGTTTTCCTCGATCGACAGATCCTCGTAGAACGAGAATTTCTGCGTCATGTAGCCAACCTCGCGTTTGATCCGTAGACCTTCGCTGCGAATGTCATGGCCAAGCACCCGACCCTCGCCTTCATCTGGCGTCAAAAGCCCGCACATGACGCGAATGGTGGTGGTCTTGCCTGATCCGTTTGGTCCGAGAAACCCCGAAATCTCGCCCTCTGCCACGGACATCGACACGTGATCAACGACAGTCTTGTCGCCAAACCGCTTGACCAGTCCGTTGACCTCGATGGCGTTCACCGGTCCGCACTCTCAAGATCGACATCGACGATCTGCCCCGGCGCCAGCGCCCAGGCATCGTCGTTGGGCCGGGCTTCCACCAGATAGACCAGCTTTTGCCGGTTCTCGAGCGAGTAGATCACCGGCGGGGTGAATTCCGGATCGGGCGAGACATAACTCACCGTCGCCCGCATACCCTCGCCACAGCCATCACAGCGCACCGACAGCACCTTGCCGACGGCAATACGTGAAAGCGCCGTTTCCGGAATGTAGACGCGAAGCTTGAGCGCACCGTCGGGCAGCACAGACAGCACCGGCGCCTGCGGACCCGCCACTTCGCCGGTGTTGCGGATGATGTCTGAGACGGTGCCCGATTGCGGGATCGACAACACCCGCTTGGCAAGCCGCCATTCAGCCGATTCCAGCACTGCGCCGGCTTGATCCACGGCAGCCTGGGCTGCCTTGATCTCGTTAACCCGGGCGGGAAGTTTCGCCACCGCCAGATTGGCTTCGAGTTCACTGACTTTGGCGCGGTTGAGCTCTAGCGCGGTGGAAGCGGAATCATACGTGGCTTGCGTTGCAATGCCGCGCTTGAGCAGATCAGACTGGCGCTGTAAAACCCGTTCGGTTTCCTCGGTCTGAGCTTCGGCAGAGCGCAGTGACGCCTCTATGCTGGCGATCTCTTCCGGCCGCCGTCCTTCTTGCAGATTGGCCAGTTGCCGCTCCGCTTGTGCCAACCCGGCTGCGGCCTGTGCCACGGCTATTTCGGCATCTCGCTTTTCAAGCCGTGCCAGAGGCGCACCTGCAGTGACCCGGTCGCCGCGCCTGACCGCAAGATCCACGATCTGCGCTGTCTCGATCGGCGCAACCAGAACATACTCACCCTCGACATAACCAACCGCCAGCGGACCAGCGCCGTTGCACGCAGCAAACAGACCGGCGACAAGCGGGAGCGAACAGACAAGGGACATCATCGAACTGGTTTCCTGTTGCTGGCGATAAAGCTGCGAATATTGCCGAGAACGACCGACTTGATCGCCTCGACCTCCTCCGGCCGGACGTCTTTCCACTCCATCCGTCTGGAGACCACAGCGTGGCCGATGCGGAAATAGATGACCTGACCCGCAATGCTGAAGGTGCCAAGGCGGATCAGGTCGCTCTCGGGATCCTGGCCGGTGGCCAGCCCCAAAAGTCCACATAGATTTCGATGCACCGGAAGGATGAAATCCGCATAGACCTTGTCGAAGACCGGGCCCGTCGTGCCCAGTTCGCGCACCATGAAACTGGCTATGTCACGTGCCTCGACCTGCCCGAGCATGAAATCGGCCACCCCCATGATGGCCCGTTCGAAGGCCACTTGGGCAGCCGCGGGATCTCCACCGGGAACGATCGATTTCAACACTGGCATCACCGCGGACTGGATCCTGCTTGCCACCATTTCGGCGCAAGCCATCCTCAATCCCTCCTTCCCGCCGAAATGATAGGCAATGGAGGCGATGTTGGCATTCGCAGCGGCCGCAAGTTCACGGGTCGAGGTCGCTTCCACGCCCTTGCTGCCAAACAGCCGGACACCGGCCATCAGCAGTGCCATGCGTGTCTGGTCCCCGGCCTTTCCGGCCTGTGTTGCGTCTTTCGGGGCGGATTGACTTGACGGCACGGCTATCCTCGCGGGGCAGATATCAGACCGCAAGCATAGCGGCGAAAGCGATTTAATCAATCGATTGATTGAATTAATCGCAGCGATTGATCGGGATGGCTTCCGTCACCAAGACATCAGCTGCCAGTCTGTTCGGCGGCAAACAAGGCGCGCAGTTGCGTCTTGAGCACCTTGCCGTAGTTGTTTTTCGGAAGTTCGGGCACAAATCGGTACGTCTTGGGTCGCTTGAAGCGAGCGATCGAGGCAAGACAATGCTCATCAAGGTCCGCTGCATCCGGGGCTGACGCCAGGTCCGCGACCACATAGGCCAGAATGCTTTCGCCCCATTCCGTGTCCGGCACACCGATCACGCTGACTTCACGAACACCGGGATGGCTCAGCAGCGCCTCCTCCACCTCGCGCGGATAGATGTTGGTGCCGCCGGAAATGATCACGTCCTTGGACCGGTCCTTCAGCGTTAAGAACCCGTCCGCATCAAGCACGCCCATGTCCCCGGTCCAGAGCCAGCCGTCACGCAGCGCTGCTGCCGTGGCCTCGGGATCGCGCCAATAGCCTGCCATCACCGGCGCGCCCCGCACCACAATCTCCCCGGTTTCGCCCGCAGCCAGTGCATGGCCCGCTTCATCAACAATCCGCACTTCCACACTTGATTGCGCCGTGCCCACCGAGGCCAGCCGCTCTCGCCAGCGTGGATGGGCGCGGTCAGCCACCGAGGCACGATCAAGAGCGGTGATCGTCATCGGGCTCTCGCCCTGGCCGTAAATCTGGCAGAACCGCGGCCCCAGCACATCCACCGCCTCGACAATGTCGCTGAGATACATCGGCCCTCCGCCATAGACGATGGTGCGGATCCCCTCCCCGGTCTCGCCATAGTCGCGGGCGGCGGCGACCAACCGCTTGACCATGGTGGGAGCCGCAAACATGTGAATGTTGTCGAGTTTCCTGGCCAGAGCAAAGATTTCATCGGGATCGAACCCACCCGACATCGGGACCACGTGCCGCGCGGCCTTGAGCACATGCTGGATGCAATAAAGCCCGGCGCCATGGCTGAGCGGTGCCGCATAGAGTGCTGCATCGGTGGGATACACTGTATCCACATCGGCAAAGTAAGACGCCACCATCGCCTGCATGTTGCCATGGCTGATCATCACGCCCTTGGGCCGGCCGGTGGTGCCGGACGTGTAAAACAGCCAGGCCATATCCGATCCAGCCCGCTCCACCGGCGCCGCAAGTGGCTCGCTCCTGCGCAGGGCCTCGAACTCCGCGCCATCAAGGTCGATCACTCTGAGCCCTGGTTGCGCCAACTCCGCGGCGAGGCCAGCCCCCAGCGACGCCGTAGCAAATGCCAGCGCCGCCCCGGAATTATCGATGATATAGGCCGCCTCTTTCGAATGCAGCTTGGCGTTGATTGGGACAACCGCCGCACCGGCAAACCAGACGCCGAACATCGCCTCCAGATAAGCGGGCGTGTTTTTGGCAAAGATCGCCACCCGGTCGCCGGGCTCGATGCGATAAAGCGCGCGCAAACCCGCACCGATGGCGGCCGCACTGCGCGCAAAACCTTCGTAATCCGTCAGCTGTGTCTCCCCAGAAAACAGCGCCGGATGGCCTGGATATCTCCGGCCGCTGCGCGCCAGCCATTCCGCGACATTCATGATTCTCTCCCCCAAGCTTCAAGGGCAAACCATCGCGCCACCATGAAAAAATGGCAATGAGCCATCCCGACGGAAACTCGTATCAGGGACGAATCTTGCGCATCATCAGCCAGCTGTAGAGCCGCGGCGACAGCCGGTTGATGCGCCAGCCAAGGCTCGCCACCCGGCCCACAGGAATAAACCGCTTGCCGCGCCGCCAGCCGTTGAGAATGATCCGCGCGGCCTGCTCCGGCGTCATTTCGTCAAACCCGTCCGTCGCAGCCCCCGGCCTGCCGATTCCGTCCTCTCCCGCGTCGAGACGGCCCGGATTGGTCGCGACAAAAGACGGTGCGGCGATCACCACATTCACCCCGTGCTGCGCCTCTTCCGAGGCCAGTGACGAAAAGAAGCCATTCAGTGCATGCTTGCTCGCCGCGTAGGCGGTGCGCTTGTAAAGCGGCGCGAACCCCGCCACTGACGAGATCGCCAGATGCGTGCCCTGCCCCTTGCGAACCGCTGCCAAAAGCCCTGCAGCCATCCGGACCGAGCCGAAATAGTTGATCTCCATCACCAGCCTTTGCGAGGCGAGCGTCGTCTCGTCAAACAGCCCGATCTGGGTCACGCCGGCATTGTGGATGACCAGATCTAGCGCCGGATGCCGCTGCGAGATCTCGGCACAAACCGAGGCTACCGTCGCTTCATCGGTCAGATCGCACGCAATCCGCTCCAACCTGTCCATATCATCCTGCAAACCGGCCAACGCGCCCGGCAGGTCGATCAGCACAACTTTCCAGTCGTCCCCGAGCAACTGGCGCGCAAACGCCTGCCCCAGCCCACCGGCCCCGCCGGTGATCACCGCCACACGGCTCATAACCCGGCCGCCTTGCGCCACAGATCGAATGTCTGCGCACTCGTCAGTTCAGGCCTATAGCCAAACTCATTTTTCAACGCCGTGTTATCGAGCACCGGACGGTATTGCAGAAACCGCACCTGTTCCGGCCCGTAGCGTGACAGGCCCAGTGGCCGGGCAATCCCGAGCGCCGCTTTCAAAACCCAGGCCGGCAAGGCCATGACAGGTTTGCCGAGCGCACTGGCAAGGTCAGGCACCGACAAAGCGCCATCGCCGCAGACATTGTAAATCCCCGCCGGTCCCTCGCCTGCAGCACGCAGCAGGATCCGCGCGAGATCGACCGTCCAGATAAAGACAAACGGGCTGTCCGATCCCCGAACCGAAATCAACTTGGGCCGATGAAAAAGCTCGGTGATCTGGTTTTCAAGCCCGGCGCCGAGCACGGTCCCGACCCTGAGCACCACCTGCTCAAGCTCTGGATGCGAAGCGCGCGCCTTGCCCAGCATCTCTTCGACCTGCCGCTTGTGGTCGGAATAGGCAAACTCGCGGTTTCCCCTTACCGGGTCGCTTTCGCTGAGCGGCACCGGGTTGTCGGCATGATAGCCATAGGCCGCCCCCGAAGAGGTCACGACAAGACGCCGGACGCCGTACCGGATCGCGGCATCCAGCACATTCTTCGTGCCGTTCACATCCACATCATGCGCGAAGTCACGGGTCATGCCGCGCGATGGAGAGACGATAGACGCCAGATGCACGATCACCTCCGGTTTGAAGTGGCCGATGATCCGCGCCGCATCCCCGCCACGCACATCCAGCTCCTCGAAACCGACCCCTGCAGGCAGATTACCGGGCTTGCGCATATCAGTGGCCAGCGTCTCGATCCTGGCCACAGCCAGTTCCTCAAGCAGCACCCGCCCGACAGCGCCGGCAGCGCCGGTTACAAGCACACGGCTCATCGCTGCGCCTCCTGTCGCGACCAGAATGAGGCCAGCGCGAGCCCTGATATGGCATGCCAGATGCCCCAGAACGCCGCTGCCACCGCCATGCCGCCAAGTCCGCCAAAAAAGGCGAAGATCAGCACCAGGGCAAGACCGGAATTCTGGATTCCGGTCTCAATGGTGATGGCCCGGCGGTCATAGTCCGACAGTCGCATCACAGTTGCGGTGAAATAGCCGCCCGAAAGAGCCAGCGCATTGTGCATCACCACCAGACCCGCCACAGCCCCGGCGAAAGACAGGAAGAAAGCCCAGTTCGCAGCCAGCGCCAGCACGATGAATCCGATAAAGATCGCCATCGAGATCCGCTGCATCGTCGTGCGGATCCGGGCTGCAAGATCCGGTCGTCGGACATTGAGCAGAATCCCCAGAATCAACGGCAGGATCAGCATGAAAAACACGGTAATGGCAATCGACACCGGGTCCAGTGCCGTCTGGCGCAGGATCGCCCGGGTCGGCTCATAAAGATTGCCCCAGAAAGCGACGTTGAACGGCGTCATCACAATCGCAGCAACCGTGGCAATCCCCGTCATCGACACCGACAAGGCAGCGTTCCCGCCGGCGCGGTGGGTGATAAAATTGGAAATATTGCCGCCGGGACAGGCTGCCACCAGAATAAGTCCCAGCGCGATAGAGGGTTGCGGATTGGTGAGCACCAGCATCGCGAACGTCAGCACGGGCAGAACGAGGAATTGCGACGCCATTCCGGTGAGCAAGGCTTTCGGCGTGCGCGCCAGCGCCTTGAAGTCAGAAGGTTTGAGATCCAGCGCGATCGAAAACATGACGATGGCCAGAATGGCATTGAGCAGCATCAGGCTTGCGGGGCTGAAATTGAGCTGGATGGCATCGATATCGGTCACTTCCCACCGCCTTTCAGCGCTGCGATCCAGCTGGTAACGGCCGTGCGATAGGTGGCCTTGTCGACGTAATACGCCATGCGCGGCAGGTCGATATATGTCATGCCACCTGTCGCCCGGGTAAAGCCCGAGGCCTTTTCCTCACGCAAGGCCTTTGCCGCCATGATGCCGGTCTTGAGTCCGGCAATGTAGCGCGCCACCATCTCGGCCTGCTCATGCCGGCCCTGCCAGCCAAGCCCGGAGGCTTCGACCATGCCCAGAAGGAACAGATCGTCCCGCTCCGGATGCAGGCAATTGAGAAACAGGTGCGGCGCATCGCCTTGCCAGTTCAGAAGGGCTTTCTCGATAAAGGGATAATGCAACTTGTAGCCGGTCGCAGCCAGTATGAGGTCGTAATCGGCCTGGCTGCCATTCTTGAAATGCACCGTATGGCCCTCAAACCGGTCGATATCCGGACGCACGGTTATGTCGCCATGACCAGCATGAAACAGGATCAGCGAATTGACCACCGGGTGCGATTCATAAAGCTTGTAGTCGGGCTTCGGAAAGCCGTATTTCGCCGGATCGCCGGTGAACCATTTCAGGATCATCCCGTCGACGCGGCGCTTGAGCCACATCGGCAGCTTGATCGCGCCACCCATCGTGTCGGCGGGGCGGCCAAAGACATATTTGGGCACGAAATAATAGCCACGCCGCATTGAGATATCGCAGCTCGTGCCGTGGTGGATGGCATCGACGGCGATATCGCAGCCGGAATTGCCAGCCCCGATGATCAGCACCCGTTTGCCCTTGAACATCTCCGGATCCCGGTAGGCGCTCGAATGCATCAATTCACCGTCGAAACTGCCCTTGAATTCAGGCATGTTCGGCTCTGACAAAGTGCCGTTGGCGATCAGCAGGCCGGCGAAATCGGCGCTCTGTTCCTTGCCACCGGCGTCCCGCCATGTTACCCGCCAGCCTTCGCCGGACTTGCCCAGCGGTGTGGCCGACACAACTTCCGTCTCGAACCGGAAATGCTGGTAGATGCCAAAATGCTCGGCGAACTTGCGGAAATAGCTCTTCAGCTCGCGATGCGACGGGTACTCGGCCACCTCGGCGTCCATCGGGAAATCGGCGAACTCCGTCATCTTCTTCGATGAGATCAGATGCGCGGTCTCGTACATGGTCGATTTCGGACCATCGATATCCCACAACCCGCCAACGTCGGAATTCAGCTCAAACCCGGTAAAGGCGATGCCCTGCTCGATCAGCGTCTTGGCCATCGCCAGCCCCATCGGCCCGGCGCCGATCAGCGCATACTGATTTCGAAAATCCTCTGTGCCGACCGATTTTGCTTCAGCGGCTCTCAACTGCATGTCCATCTGTCCCCTCCCTGGTTTCAGCGGAATCTAATCCTTACGCCATTATTGAACGATCGTTCAATTTAAGGCAAGATCAATTATGAGTTCGTCATCATCAGGCTCCACGCCGCCGCCCAACCCGCGTCGCCGCGCCGTATCAAAACGCTCCCTGGCCACCAACCTGAGCATTTTGAATGCTGCCGAGCGTCTGTTTGCCGAGCGCGGCTATAACGGCGCATCAATACGTGACATCGCCAAGGCAGCCGGTGCGCAGATCGCCTCGATCAGCTTCCACCATGTCAGCAAGGAAACCCTGTTCGAGCGCGTCGTTGAGCGACGGGCTTCGGAACTGTCACAATTGCGGCTTGATGCATTGGCGGCGCTCAAGACAAAGCAGCAGCCACTTAGCCTGGAAGCTTTGCTCTCGGCCTTTCTGCGGCCCTATCTCGAGAAGGCCGGCGCCGGCGACCCGCAATGGCTTGCCTATGCGCGGCTTGTGGCGATGGTCTCTGCCGACGCCCGCTGGCACAGGATTTCGGAGCGATGTTTCGACCCCACCGCAGGTGTCTTCATCGCCGAGATCGCGCCGCTGTTTCCACGCGCTGAAAGCTCCGCCATCGCGGTCAGTTTCATCTTCTCGGTCTCCGCCATGCTGTCGCTGTCGACGTCGTCCTGGCGCATCGAGGCCTTGGCTGGCGGCAACCAGCAGGCCATGGATCAGCTCGCCGACCAACTGGTCAGGTTCTGTGAGGCAGGCATGCGCGCCACGCTCGAAGGCTGAGCCTTATTCGCCGGACTGGTCCTCGACATCATGATGCCTGCGGATCGACCGCACCACCATCCACGTGAACCCGATCGCCACCGGTACGAACAGCGCCGACAGCGTACCGGCCTTGATCGGCAGGCCCAAAGCATCGAGCGGCTTGGCCAGATAGCCGAACAACCCGACGATATAGTAGGAGATCGCCGCCACCGAGAGCCCTTCCACCGTCTGCTGCATGCGCAATTGCAGCTTCACCCGGCGGTTCATCGAACCGAGCAAGGCGCTGTTTTGCCGCTCGAGCTCCACGTCGATCCAGCTGCGCAGAAGTGTGGTGGCACGCGACAGCTTGCGCGACAGGTTGGCCTGACGTTCCTCGATCGACTGGCAGGTCCGCATCGCAGGCGCCAGTCGCTTTTCCAGGAAGGCGCCGATGGTTTCGTAACCGGGCTGCTGCGTTTCCTCCAGTGTGGCAATGCGCTCACGCACGATGGTGTAATAGGCCCGGCTGGCCCCGAACCGGAACAGGCTCAGCGCCGCGTTGGCTTCCAGCTCGGCGGCAAGCACGGTAATCTCCGCCAGCAGACTGTCCGCATTTTCCCGCGCACCGTTCTTCATGGCTTGCGTGATCTTGGTGAGACTGTCCTCGATCCGCCGCATTTCCGGTGACAGCGAGCGCGCCAGTGACAGCCCCATCGCCGCCAGCGTGCGGTAGGTCTCGATGTCGAGAAGCCGCTGCACCACAGCACCTCGCCCGGCGTCGGTCATGCCCTTGTCGATCACAAGAATGCGCGTCAGCCCATCACCATCCTGCCGGAAATCGGTGGCGATCACCGCACGCCCGCCCTTGACCTCGCTCAGGCACAGGCTCGTCGGGTCAAAGCTTTCCAGTGCGGCCGTGGTCTCGTGCGAATCGGCCCGAACCTCAAGCCTGATCCCGGAAATCATGCTGCCGGGAAGCGAAAACTGGTCGCCGAACGGGTGCGTTTCCACCGTGTCGCCGAACTGCGCCGGTGCCGGTGCATCCCAGAAATAGGTCGAAAACTCAGAGTGCCGCTCCCAGCGCAGTGTGCCCTGTCCCCAGGCCATGGCAAAATGTGCCGTATCACGGCCCGGCACGGCAACCCCGCGCGCCCGGGCAAGCTCGGCCAGCACCGCATGGTCGACCACTGCCCCGCCATCGGTCAGAAACGCCAGCTGGAAGATCACCCGCGATTGACCCACCAGCGCAAACGGCCGCGCGTGAATTTCGCCCAATGCCTCGGCGCGTCCCGGCGCCATCGGAAATGAAAATCTGCCCATGACGTCGCCCCTTTGTCCACCGTCCACCGCGACCATAGCAGATCTGCCGGGATAAAGGCGCACCGTAACATTGCATTTACACTATGTGTAGCACTGCCGGCATTGCGGGACAAAATGACACTTCAGCGCTGGCAAGCCTCAACCCGCACCGGCTGACCCGGTTTTGCGCCAACTTCCCCGCACCCGCCAGCATGGCACAGCCTCCAGGCCGAGACAGTGGCCCCCGAAGATGCCAGTACAAGTTCAGGGACCACCGGCAATTCAGGCGACCAAACCCACCAGCCGTCTTCGAGCCTTGCCCCCTCACCCGGATCCATTCCGGCACCGGACCCCTTGACCCGCGCCTCAATCAGTTCAAGCCCCTGTGGCGTCACCCGCCAGTTTTCCACCCATTCGGTCTTCTCGACCGAATGGGTCCAGGACAGGCTGAACAGCGTGGTCGCAATCATCATCGATTTGCCACCCGCCATGATGCACAGCGCAAGGCTCATTCAGGCTGCTTCCACCTGTCCGCGCATCTGCCGCCAGGCCAGAAACGCAAACAGAGCCGCCAATGCAAAGCCGATCTCATCGGTCAGCGGCAGCGATGCAATCAGCGTAAACGCAGCGACCATGCCGAGCGCCCTGAGCGGCCAGCCCAGCGGACTGCCGAGGAACCCGATTACAGCCGCACCCCAAAGTCCGATGGCCAGTGCGGTCTTGCCGACAATGTAGATAACCGCCGGCACATAGCCGATCTCGGCCGCCAGCGGCCCGCCATCCTGCAGCATCAGCGCCGGTGTGTAGACCGCCATGAACGGAATGACGAAGCCGGCGGCGGCGACCTTGATCGCCTCCATCGAGATCTTCAATCCGCTCTCCCTGGCAATCGGTGCCGCGGCAAAACAGGCCAGCGCCACCGGTGGCGTCAGATCGGCCAGAATACCGAAATAGAACACGAACATGTGGCTGACGATCAGCGGCACGCCGAGTTCCAAGAGCGCCGGACCGGCAATTGACGAGGTGATGATGTAGTTGGGGATCGTTGGAATCCCCATCCCCAGAACGATGCAGGTGATCATCGTCAGCACCAGTGACAAGAACAGGCTCTTGTCGCCCACGGAGACGATGAACTGGCCGAACGTGTTGGCGGCCCCGGTCAATGTCATGGTGCCGATGATGATGCCGACCACGGCGCAGGCAACGCCCACCGGCAGCGCAGTCTTGGCGCCTTCAGCCAGTGAATCCCGGCAGATCGCCAGCGTTTCGCGGCCGCCTTTGGAGAACGCATTCCACGCCACCAGCGCCAGCACGGCGGCCAGGATCACCATGATGCCAAATTGCAGGAAGGCAGCCGCGATCAGCCCCAGCCCGATCCAGAAGATGATCCGGATCACGCCTGCAGGCAGGCCCAGCGCCACCGAGCCGCCGAGGATAAGCAACACCGTCAATGCCAGTCCCACCGTGCCGGCAAACAGCGGCGTGTAGCCGGTAAACAGCAGATAGATCAGCATCAACAGCGGCAGCACCAGATACCACTGCTCTTTCAGCGCTCTCATCGGTGACGGCAGCTCGCTCTTCGGCAGGCCGACAAGATTGTGCTTGCCGGCTTCCAGATGCACCATCCAGAACGCGGAAGCGAAATAGAGCACGGCCGGAATGATCGCCGCCTGCACCACTTCGTAGTATTCGACGCCCAGGGTTTCAGCCATGATGAAGGCCACCGCCCCCATCACTGGCGGCATCAGCTGCCCACCCATCGAAGAGGTCGATTCCACCCCGCCGGCAAAGGCTGCGCGGTAGCCGAACTTCTTCATCAGCGGAATGGTGAATTGACCGGTGGTCACCACATTGGCGACGCCCGAGCCGGAAATCGTGCCCATCAGCCCCGACGAGATCACCGACACCTTGGCCGCACCGCCGCGCTTGTGGCCGACAAGCCCCAGCGACACATCGGTAAACAGCTGGATCATGCCGGCCTTTTCGAGGAAAGAGCCGAACAGGATGAACAGGAAGATGAAGCTCGACGACACGAAGATCGGAATGCCGTAGATGCCTTCGGTGCCGTAAGCCATGTGATCGATGACTTGCGCGAAATCATAGCCGCGATGATCAAACGGTGCCGGCAGATATTCCCCGAACAGGCAATAGGCCAGGAACGCGCCGGATATGATCGGCAGCGCCGGCCCCATGATCACCCACGCCGCGGCAAACACGGTGGTCAGCGCAATCACGCCCAGAACGATGTCGCGGGTCAGCGGGTCACCCGCACGCAGCAACAACTCGGTGTATTCATACCATTGATAAAACGCGACAACGACGCCGAGGCCCGCCATGATCCAGGCAATCGCCTTGATCGCCGGCCCCGCGTTGCGCGCCAAGGCTACCAGCGGAAAGGTCAGCAGCATCAAAAAGCCAACATGGATCGCCCGCACCACCTGGCTGGTCAGGTCGATAATATGGGCTGCCGTGGCGATCTGGAACACCGAGAAAATCAGCGCCAGCCAGAACAGCAGCCGCCCTTCCGGTGTGGAGGGAAAGCTCTCAGCCAACGGATCATGCAGCCCCAGATCGGGTTGATCTTCCGGTACCTGGTGCGGCGTTTGATCATGAAGCATGTGATGTCCTCCCCGAAACACAAACACCGTGGCGGCTCTCAAGCGAGATGCCGCCACGGTCAATTGGCAATGCTAACCGGTAGTGATCCCGGTCTTACATCATGCCTTTTTCTTTGTAGTAGCGTTCCGCGCCCGGATGCAGCGGCACCGGCATGCCCTTGAGGGCATTTTCCAGCTTGATCTGCGCCGCAGCGTTGTGGGCGGCTTCGAGTTCGGGAAGGTTCTCGAACAGCTGCTTGGTCATTTCATAAGCCAGATCGTCGCTGACCTCGGAATGGGTCACCAGGAAGTTGACCACGGCCACGGTCTGAACATCGCTTTCCTGACCGTTATAGGTGCCCGCGGGAATGGTGGCAGAGATGTAAGGCGCACCAAGCGCGTCCACCACGTCGGACGGCACGGCGACCATCTGGATGTCGACCGAGGTCGACAGATCCTTTATCGACGACACGCCGAGACCAGCCGACTGCAAGGTCGCATCCAGCTGACGGTTCTTGATCAGCTCGACCGATTCCGCAAACGGCAGATACTCTGTCTTAGAAAGGTCATCGTAAGACATCCCCGCAGCACCAAAGATCTTGCGGGCGTTCAACTCGGTGCCGGACTTGGCAGCACCGACCGACAGGCTTTTGCCGCTCAGGTCAGCAAAGTTCGCGATACCGGATTCTTTCGAAGCCACGATCTGGATGTAGTTCGGGTAGACAGCTGAAATACCGCGCAGCTTGTCGAGCGGCGCCTTGAAACCGGCTTCCGCGTCACCTTCCCATGCGAGCTTGACCGAATCGCCAAGCGCCAGAGCCAGCTCGCCCTTGCCCTGCTGTAGCAGGTTGAGGTTTTCAACCGACGCCTTTGTCGACTGAACCTGGGTGCGCACGCCGTCAATCTTTTCGGCATAGATCTTCGAAAGACCGACGCCGAGCGGGTAATAAACGCCCGAAGTGCCGCCGGTGAGAATGTTGACGAATTCGGCAGCCTTGGCTGGCGCCATCGACAGGCCCATGGCCGTTGCAGCCATCAGGGTGACAAGGCTTCTGCGGTTGATACTGATCATTTGGAACTCCTCCGTGTTTCACCAAATTCGAAGCGCCGCTCCTCAGGGCGCTGTCTTGCGTTTCGAACTTAGCAATCATTGTGCCAATTTTGAAAACCTTTCCTGCAGCGGCGCCGCAGGCGACTGGCCGCTCAGTACTGGCAGGTTTTTACCCATTGGCAAGCGGCCATTGGCAAAATCTTGCCCATGACCAAATCGTCAGGAGTTCCAACGGCGCCCGATGCTTCACTCCCCTTCCGGTTGAAAAACCTCCTCGATCGCCACCCCGAACAACCGTGCAATGGCAAACGCCAGAGGCAGGCTGGGATCGTACCGGCCGCGCTCCAGTGCGTTGACGGTCTGCCGGGAGACCTTGAGATGCGCCGCAAGGTCGGCTTGTGACCATTTGCGCTCAGCACGCAGTTGCTGGATCCGGTTTTTCATCTGTAGCGCCAATTGCCGATCATCACGCCCACGAACCACAGCACTGCCATGACCGGCCACACCACGAACATCGAAAGTTTCGGCAACCCCGCGCCTTCCAGAAACCCGTAACCGAAGGTGATCAGTGCAGTCCCGGCAAATGCCAGCGCCAGAGCTTCAAACTGAAGTCTGCGCTGCATCTCGTCCAACTTGGAAATAGAACTGACGATAACGCCGCAAATGAAGATCGCCGGCAGCATCGGCGCCAGCGACAGCAACACAAGCTTCAGCGTGCTCTCAGCGCCATGGGCAAGCAGCAGCTGCGAGGCGACCAACGTCGCTGCGTAAGCTGCCAATCCAGCAAACAACAAAACAAGATAGCGTCTCATAATCTCTCCTTTGTAAAGCGTCCTTTACATATTCAGCCGCCAGCAAAAATGTCAAGCGTGCTTTACATCAATCGTGCTGCGCCTTGCCCTGCGCGCAAAGGTGCGGGTCGGCCCGGCAGGCCTCTGCGCCAATCCCGCTGTCATCGACTGAATGGAAAAGCGCTGCGTTTTCAGCTCTTTGCACGTTGGCTACCCGGCAAACAGGATCAAGCCATGACCCGCTTCTTGATACGGCTCAACGCAACAGGCGTGACGCCGAGATAGCGGGCAATCTCGTTCTGGGTGACGAGCTTCTGCAGATCGGGCGTGTTTTCCAACAGCCTCCGGTATCGATCCGCCGCAGAAAGACACAGCAGCTCATACTCGCGAACTTCCTTTTTCATGGCAAAGCTCAGCAGGAAGTCGACGGCGGCGGCAGAGATTTCGGGGTCGCTCCGGACTGCCTGATACAGGGTGGAAAACGGCAGAGCTGTCAGCTCACACGGCTTCAGGCAAACCAGGCTGAAGGTGCTTGGTTTTCCGGCATGGCTGGCCATCAGACTGCCGATATGATCGCCCGGCAGAATAA